>WPCH01126596.1_pt1 | contig 29935 bp, 27 predicted proteins | sample 5399881 | NCBI WGS metagenome assembly WPCH01 (sample SAMN12869468, study PRJNA574797) | sludge metagenome | isolation source: wastewater treatment of pH5 | place: China:Beijing | collected 2019-05-20
AACCAGCCCTCATTCATCAGTGCTTGCATACCAGCGTTTGTTGCAGGGAAATAGCCAGTATTCTTGTGCCAGTAGATACCTACTTCTGGATCAGATAGATATTTAAAGAACTCAAAAATTACTGCTAGTTCTTTATCAGTAACCCTATTAGACACATACAAGCTGTTTCCGCCGATTAGTACATTACCACGTGGGTATTCATCACTCAAACGAGGCAAGAAGGTCGTCCGTACTTCAAATGCATCTCCAACAGTATTTAACACACCGTCTAGAGAAGAAGTGGATTGCATCAAGAATGTAATTTCACCACTGTTAAATGCACCATTGGCATTGTATTCAGCACCACCATAGATCCAAACTCCATCGGCAGCCATTTTGCCCCAAGTAGTCATGAGGTCATCAGTGAACTCATTAGGCCAGGACACTTCTGTTGCATAACCTTCGCGACCATTACCCATATTGGCATACTCGAAGTCATGCATGGCCATTTGGGTTTCAAACATCCAATCGGGCCAACCCGTACTCATGGCATGGGTGACAACGCCAGCTTCTTTGAGCTTTAGACCCATTTGGTGCATTTCTTCCCAGGTTGTGGGTGGTTTGTTAGGATCTAATCCTGCTTGGCGCATGTGATCAGCATTGTAATAAAGCATTGCTGATGAAGAAGCAAATGGCCAGGACCAAAGGTTGCCATCTTTAGAGTAGTAGCGGACGATAGGGGCGATATATTGTCCAAAGTCCCACTCCTGTCCAAGACGCTCAGGAATTTGGTAGGCAGGGATAATCATTCCACTGTCATGCATGGCCTGGGTTCCTACTTCATAGACTTGCACAATACCTGGCTCTTGACCCACTGGATAAGCGGCCATAAAGCGGGTGAGTCCCTCCTCATAGGTTCCAATAAGTACAGGGGAAATCTGTTGAGCCGGGTTAATTGCATTAAATTGCTCTACTACGTTGTTGAGAACTGTCAATCTTGAACCTGTCATGCTGTGCCAGAACTCTACTGTGGTAGTTTGAGCCATTGCCAAGCCAGGGACACAGAGAGCTACTACCAGCATTGTAATGATTAAAATCCGTTTCACGCGAAACATGAGAGCACCTCCAAGTAAATTTTGTTAAGTATATTCTCTCATAGTTTGGATTTACCTGCTATATTTGTTATTAATTCATTTAATTTTAACTTGCATGTGCACGCGAAAGAGCCCCGCTCAAATGAACGGGGCTCTTGATGTCGTTTTTTGTTTGACTAGATACGAACTACGTTTGCAGCTTGTGGACCGCGGTCTCCGTCCACGATATCGAAACTGACTTCGTCACCTTCGTTAAGGGATTTGAAACCAGTACCTTGGATAGCTGAGAAGTGTACGAATACGTCGTCTCCATCTTCACGTTCGATAAATCCAAAACCTTTTTCTGCGTTAAACCATTTAACTTTACCAGTCATTCAATGGCCTCCTAAAAATTGTTTACTAGTCAAAAGCCTAAATTACGCAAACATTGTATACCCTTGCTCACTCTAAGGCAGAACTGAAGGCCATGTGTGTTCGCTTCATTTAAAGTCTTAACCGAACTTAGTGTAACACAACTGTGAGATAGTGTCAACTAAATTCACATAAATTTGAGGGATGCGGCAGAGGATAAGTCGATGTAGTGGCGAAGTACTTAGCCTGGTTGGAATTTTTGCCCAAACACTAAAGAATCTAAGGAAGTTGTCGATGATAATAGGGAAGAACCTTAGGGATGAGGTGAAAATATGAGAATTTCTGGTTTGAGTTCAGGGATGGATACCGAACAAATGATTAAAGACATAATGACAGCTCAGCGCATTCCAGTTGACAGGGTCTTTCAACAAAAAGTTAAGGCTGAGTGGAAGCGGGATGCATATCGTGATGTAAATGTACAGTTGCAGCGCCTTAAAAATTTGGCTTTTGATATGAAACTACAAGGCACCTTCCAAAAGAATGTGGCTTCATCTTCCAATACAAGCGTTCTAACGGCGAATGCCACGGGTGCGGCCCAAAAGGGCACCTATGATGTGAAGGTCACAGGTCTGGCTTCGGCAGCTCAGTTTGTTTCAAAACCAGTTAGCTTTGAATTACCTGATGGTGAGACTAGGCCTGACTCCTTTATAATCAATGGCGCAAACATTGACATCAGCAATTATGAATCTCCAAAAGACCTAGTAGCTGGTGTCGCTGAGCAGATCAACAAGAACAAAGAATTGGGTATCAACGCCTTCGCCCATGGAGATCAGATATCCTTTACTACTAAGGCCACGGGTGCAGATGCAAGAATCATTGTTGATGAGAACTTCACCGATATTTTTGGTGGAAGCATTACTGACATCGAAACTATTGATGGTAATGCTGTAGGATTGCTACAAGATCAAGAGGGCCAGAGTATGCAAGGACAAAACGCAGAACTAGTCATCAATGGTCTACAGGTTGAGCAAAGTAGCAATTCCTTTGCTATCAATGGCATTAACATTAATTTGTTGGAAGCTGATACAGGCACGACCGTTCGCATAGAGGTGCGCCAAGATGTGGATGCGGTTGTAGATAAAATTACGGAGTTTGTTAATCTTTACAACGAATTGGTTGATGATCTAAACCTGGCTACTCGTGAAAAGGTTTATAGGGACTTTCCGCCACTAACGGATGCGCAAAGGGCAGATATGTCCGACAAGGACATTGAACTCTGGGAAGAGAAGGCAAAGAGCGGTTTGCTCCGTTCAGATTCCATGCTCAGCGGGATCCTCAGTGAGATGCGGGTTGCTCTTGGAGCTGCAGTGCAAGACGTAGACGGAAATAACCAAACACTTGCTCAAATTGGAGTTACTACGGGCTCCTGGTATGAGTATGGCCGCTTGAATATTAACGAAGGCAAGCTGCGGGCTGCAATTGAACAGGATCCCCAAAGCGTGCAAAATCTTTTCACCAATAGTGGAGCAGGCTTAGCTCACCGTCTAGAAGGCGTCTTAGATCGAGGTATTAAACGCATTACGGAAACGGCAGGCAAAGCAACGGATCCGTATGATAAGAGCTTTTTTGGTGAGCGAATTAGAGGCTATGAATCAAGGCTTGATGCCATGGAGGAGCGCCTCATTCGTTATGAAGAAGCTCAATGGAGAAAATTCACCGCTATGGAAAGAGTGCTCGGTCAGCTCTACTCTCAAAGTGACTGGCTCTATCAACAATTAGCAACCATGCAAGGATGATGGCGAAGTGCTTCTTGACCTTTATCAGCAGAAGTTGAGTCTTTTTCAGCAGTTGGCCAAACTTAGTCAATCTATGACCGAGTTTACTCCAGATCAACTCATCGCAGACGACTCGGAGTCTGGAGAGCGCTTCGTGCAGCTTCTAGATGAGAGGGCAGTAATCATAGGGCAAATTGACGACGTTACGGAACAGATAGAAATGCAAGAGAGTAAAGGGCAGCCAGACCCATCTGTAAAGCTGCTCAAGGAATCCCTTGCCGACCAAGTGGTACAGATCCAGGGCCAGAGCGAAGTTGTTGAAAAGCTGGTTGAAAGAAGCTTAGATCAATTACGAGACGAAGCAAAAAAACTACAGAGCGGTAAGAGGTCGAATCGAGCCTATATTGGCCGTGTTCGAAGTACTGAAGGTTCCTTTATAGATAAAAGACGCTAGGCCGGGTGAAACTCGGCCTTTTTTTGGAGGATATTATGGCAGAATACTTTGGTTTCGCAGAGGAACTACTAAATAAAGGAAGGGCGAGGGAAGGGGTTCCCTATGCCAATGCCGAATTGTATGATCTATTGGTAAGAGAAGGAAACGATGATCAATTCTATGTTCAATTTGCTAAAGAGCAAGGAGGCAAGGTCCTTGATCTTGCCTGCGGATCAGGGCGATTGATTCCAGCCCTTTTGGACGCAGGGTTAGAAGTCGTCGGGTTGGACATATCTCCCCAAATGTTAGATAAGGCTAAGGAAAGGCTTGGCTGGCGGGCATCCCAAGTAGAGCTCGTAGAAGGTGATATGCGTTCTTTTTCTTTTGACGAACCCTTCAATACCATCATCATACCCTATTGTTCGTTCATGTATATGCATACCGACGAAGATCGTCTTGCCGTCTTCGACACTTGCTACCATCACTTACAACCCGGCGGTCATCTGGTTTTTGACTTTTTGGCCGGTAAAGTTGAGTTAGGTGAGGGGTGGCCCCAATTGGCCCTCCAAGGAATTCATCCTTTTACCGAAGAAATTTTCTTAAGTGTGGTGCAGATTAAGGGCTTAACTTCTGACTTGCGCTTGCTAAATCAGATTAATTACATACACCCCAAGGAGCCAAGTCTTCCGCAGATTACTGTGTATTCGAGTAAAGAATCTGTTGTCGATCCCCAGCGGATCATAAATTTGTTGGCTCGGGCCGGCTTTGGTCTAACCCTGCACGAATATGATGGTGGTGAATCTTGTTTGCTTGTTGCCCAAAAACCGAAGACGAGATAAAAAGTAGAGTGGGAGGGTGTGTTATGAAGGTAAGACCAGAAGACTATTCTATCCACAATTATATGGAAGATGTGGCCGATCAGGCGATTGACCAGGTGCTTTCGGAGGATGGCACCGCCTGCGATTGCCCCGTCTGCCGGGATGATGTGAAGTCTCAGATGCTGAATCAATTGCATCATCTCTACGAGCCTATTATACCAGGGGAGCCTGAAAGGGCACCAATGAGGCTTTCTTTGCTAGGGGCAGACCTCTTTAATAAAGTTATGATTGAATGCTACAAGGCGTTAATGAAAGTCAAAGACAACCCCCGTCATGACAGCAATCGTCGGTCCCTTCATAACACCACTGAATCCATTGTGCGTCTTGGTGTTAGTGAGATTTTATCAAACCAAAAACTATTCTTAGAACGGTCGGATCTAAGCAGATTGATGGCTGGAGCTCTTAATGGTTTAAAGCCTAGTTACACCACGACCTACAAGGGAGATGCTTTTTCGCGAACGTCTGAATTGGACCCTAGGAGCTTAGCTAAAGTTTATACTCAAGTATTCCAGGCGTTAGAGGGCATACAGGTGAGGGACAGACAGACATCACAATAATTATGCAAAAAAGGCGTCCCCCCAAGTTCGCTGGACGCCTTTTGTTATGCATATCTTTCTTAAGATAAAACCCTTTGTTTAAGGTCGGCAACGACATCACTATCTGTCAAGGACTCAATCTTGTTCCAAAATTGTGCTGCAGGATCAGGTCCGAAAAAATCACTCAAGAGTTTGTCGCCTGTATTATCCCAAATTGTGATTTTAAGATGACCACCTTTATTTTTAATTCGTACAAAATATTGGCCGCTTTCGAACATAGTATTCATAAGCACATCCTCCTTTTTGGATTACTTTCCCCACCTAGGGAAGAAATCCTGCGAAGGTTGGGATTGAAATCTGGTAAAAGTGGAGGAGAATCGATTGAGCTATAACACAGAACAAAAAAAGATGTTTAGAGTTGCCTTGGAAACTAAGGTTCAGAGGATGTTCGGGCGTACCATTAGAGGAGCATCGGAAGACCAGATTTATCAGGCTATTTCTCAGGTTGTGGGTGATTTGGTTAAGGAACAAAGGGCATACTCCCGGGAATTGATGCGTGGTCAACACGATAAAGAAGTATACTACCTGTCCATGGAGTTCTTGATGGGAAGAGCATTAGGTAACAACTTGATTAATTTAGGAATTGAGGATCTAGTCGCCGAGGTCTGCCTGGATCTAGGCTTGAAACTCAAAGAAGTGCAAGAAATCGAGCCAGATCCAGGTCTCGGTAATGGCGGTTTAGGACGTCTAGCCGCGTGTTTTATGGATTCCCTTGCCAGCCTTGGCCACAAGGCTACGGGTTGTGGCATTCGTTATGAGTATGGGCTGTTTCAGCAAAAGATCGTCGATGGCTATCAAGTGGAAGTCTCTGATCCCTGGCTAGAAAACGGATCGAGCTGGGAAATTGCTCTCCCCGAAGAAACCGAAATTGTGAAGTTTGGCGGTTTTGTGGAAGTAAAGGAAGGCGATGGTCGCTTAATCTATGAACACAAGGGCTATCAATCTGTTCGAGCGGTTCCCTACGAAATGCCTATTTTGGGTTATCGCTCGGAAGTCGTAAACTCTCTTCGGCTCTGGGCCGCACGGGCAACCAAACACTTAGACATGAGCCTTTTTGGCCAGGGAAAGTACTTAGACGCCTTGGAAGAAAAAGAATTAGCCGAGGTGATTTCTAAGGTACTTTACCCCGATGATAACCACCCTGAGGGCAAGGCCCTACGCCTCAAACAACAATACTTCTTTGTTTCCGCGAGTATTCAAAGCGCTGTACGGAAATTTCGGAAACAGTATGGGGAAAACTTAACTAACTTTCCTTCTCATGTCGTTATCCACATTAACGATACCCACCCCGCCCTTGCCATACCAGAACTTATGCGTATTCTTTTGGATGAAGAAGGCTTGGATTGGGATCAAGCCTGGCAGATTACGAAAAATACCTTTGCCTATACAAACCATACAATTATGGAAGAAGCCCTTGAACGATGGCCCGAGGGTCTATTCAGGGATCTTTTGCCCCGCCTTTGGGATATTGTTTATGAGATTAATGAGCGTTTTTGTGCTTCACTTTGGCATCGTTACCCTGGCGACTGGGACAAAATTGCACGCATGTCCATTATTGCGCATCATGAAGTGAAGATGGCTCATTTGTGTATAGTGGGATCCTTTTCAGTAAATGGCGTGGCGAAGTTACACAGCGAGATCCTCCAGAGACAAGTGTTCGCTGAGTTTGCCGAGTTTTATCCTGAGAAATTTACTAGCGTTACCAATGGGGTGACCTTTAGGCGTTTCTTGCTCAAGGCCAATAAGGGCCTATCAAAACTCTTAAACGATCGCATCGGATCAGGATGGATCAAAAAACCCCAGGAGTTAGAAAAACTCTTGTCGTTTCAAGACGATATGGGAACCCAAAGAGAGTTGGCCAGGCTTCGCCATGACAATAAATTGGCCTTGGCCAAGTACATTCAGGAACACAACCATGTAAAAGTCGATCCAAACTCAATTTTTGATGTGCAAATCAAGAGGCTTCATGAATACAAACGACAACTCTTGAACATTCTCCATGTGCTTTATTTATACAATCGTCTTTTGGAAGACCCGAAACTAGAAATGCATCCACGCACCTTTATCTTCGGGGCTAAGGCTGCTCCAGGTTATGGTACGGCTAAGCTGATCATCAAGCTTATTCATGATGTTGGGGAGAGGATCAACAATGATCCCAGTATCGATGATAAGCTCAAGGTTGTATTCTTGGAGAATTATCGCGTTTCTTTAGCAGAAGTCATTATTCCAGCCTCCGACGTGAGCGAACAGATTTCCACTGCAGGTAAGGAAGCCTCTGGGACGGGTAATATGAAGTTTATGCTTAATGGGGCCCTCACAATTGGTACCCTCGATGGAGCCAACGTGGAGATTGAACAAGCAGTAGGTCGTGATAATATATTTATCTTTGGCCTCACTTCATCCGAGACCAATCAGTACTATCACGATGGAACCTACAGGCCCTACAGAGTCTACCAAGAGAACCCCTATCTAAAACAAGTCTTAGACCAGTTAGTGAATGGCTTTGTCAACGCCCAGCATCCCTTGCTTTATCAGGATCTCTATCAGGGTTTGCTCCATGGTTGGGGTGGGATGGCTGACCCGTATTTTGTCCTAGAGGACTTTGAATCTTATAGCAGGGCCCATGAAGACGTTAATGTTCAATACCAACAGCCCGAACTATGGTGGAAAAAGGCCATTATCAATATTGGTAACGCAGGTTACTTTTCCAGTGATCGTACCATTGAAGAGTATAGTCAAAGGATTTGGAAACTACGTTAAGGAGGACTTGTATGAACGGACATCCCATTGCATTACAGTTGTATTATGGATCGTCTTAGGACCCACTTAGAACTTGGTAAAAAGGCCGCCGACCATGGTTTCCGTTTAGGGTATCATAACCACAGTTTTGAATTTGAGTCCTATGGTGGCGACTATGCTTTGGACATCATACTAGAAGCTGCGGAACCACGTTATCTGTTTGCTCAGCTTGACCTAGGTTGGGTCCTGCATGGGGGAGAGAACCCGGCAAAATACCTGCGAAAGCAGAGCGGTCGTTGTCCCTTGGTCCATGTTAAGGACTTCGATGAGCACAACAAGCAAACTGATGTAGGCGATGGTCTGCTTAACTTAATAGAAGTGATTCAAGTAGCACATGAAGTTGGAGTGGAGGCGTTGATTTTAGAAACAGAGGAGTATAAAATCTCACCTGCTGAAAGTATCAAGACAGGGCTCGCGAATTTGAGGCAGGCCCAGCGATAACAACGAGTCTCGTGTGGAGAGTCGACCTTAGGGTCGGCTTTTTTTATATTCACAACTAATTTGGATATACTAGGAAAAAGCAGGAGGGAGGAGTGCCATGTTTTTTTGGAAACGTCAAAAACCGCAAGGAGCGAGAGGTCTTGACCGCGTCACAACCTCCCTAGAAGCCAATATCTATTGGTTTAAAAACGATATTTTCGCTAACGATGAAACCATCGTCTATCGCCAGTTCAAGACAGGGGAGCCAAGAGCCCGTGATTGTGTTCTAATCTATGCAGACTACATGGTTAAGCATGAGTTCTTAAGTGAACATGTTGTCAGAGCTCTAATGAAAAATACGATTCCTAAGAATGTGAGTGAAGAAGAACTTGTTTCCTACGTGACAGAACGCATCATCTACTCCGATGCAATCGAGTTATTAGATACCTATGCCAGCTTGGCTGAGAAGGTTCAGGGCGGTTTTGGCGTCGTCTTAATAGATGGGTGTTCTGTAGGTATTGCCGTTAATGCTCAGGGTTGGGAAAAACGAACAGTAACCGAACCGCCATCAGAAAATGTAGTGCGGGGACCACGTCAAGGTTTTACTGAAGATCTGGGAGTCAATGTTGGTTTAGTGCAGCGTAGAATCACAAGTCCTTCGTTCAAGACCAAGTTTATCACCGTGGGAGTTCAAAGCAATACTAAGGTGGCCATTATATATATAGAAAGCATTGCGTCTCCGGCGTTGGTCGACGAGGTTATCAACAGAATAAAGCAAATCGAGATCGATGCCGTTTTGGATTCTGGCTATGTTCAAGAACTCATCCAAGATACTCCATACAGCCCAGTCCCCACCATTGGACACACGGAGCGTCCTGATATTGTTGCAGGGAAGATCCTAGAGGGGAGGGTGGCAGTGTTGGTCGATGGTTCTCCCTTTGCCCTAACGATGCCCTATTTGTTTGTTGAAGCCTTCCAATCGAATGAGGACTACTATAATCATTGGGTTGCAGCAAGTTTTCAACGCATTGTTCGCTATATTAGTTTTTTCATCACCACCAGTACTCCTGCACTGTACCTGGCTTTGATTAGCTATCATCACCAGCTGATTCCAACCAACTTGGTGATTAGTATTGCAGCGGCCCGCAAAAATGTACCCTTTCCTGGGATTGTGGAGGTGTTGGTTATGGGACTGGTTTTCGAGATTCTGAGAGAGGGTGGGGTGCGTTTGCCTCGCCCAATAGGGCAAGCCATCAGCATAGTGGGGGCAATTGTGTTGGGAGACGCTGCAGTTAGTGCCAGCATTGTTAGTGCGCCTATGATTATCGTTGTGGGCCTTACTGCGGTTGCGGGCTTTGTCATAACCATCTTGTATGACACAGCCGTCTTGATTCGCCTATTCCTCGTGTTGTTAGCATCCGTGCTGGGACTCTATGGCTATATTTTAGGGATTATGGCTATAGTGATTCACCTTGCATCTATTAAGTCCTTTGGCGTCCCTTATCTTTCTTCTATGACCGAATATCTTGGTCAGAATGTCAAGGACGCGATGGTGCGTGTTCCTTGGTGGCGGATGGCCCTTCGCCCCCGTTACTTAGGTACCAAGGACCGAAAACGCTTGCAAGAGCAACCTAGGGGTAGAGGCAAATGATCAAGAACATGATGATGATTATGGTTTTGGTTTGTATCGCACTATCCTTAACCGGATGTTGGGATTACACTGAAATTGAGAAACTAGATTTTGTACTTGGAGCCGGAGTGGACCAGCTTGAACCAGACCTTGTGGTCGTGGCGGAAATGGTAAAAAATAGTGGGTCAGGTCAGGAGATAGAGGTGGAACAATTGGTTATGTCCACAAAGGGCAGGAGTCTTTCTAGCTCGGCACGTGCTTTGTCTAATCCTGCGGGTAGGATTGTCTACTGGCCCCATGCCCAAGTATACTTGATTTCAGAAGAAGTAGCCCAAGATGGAATCCTTCCAGCTATTGAGTATGTGATCCGCAGTCGCTATGTGCGCACTACTGTTCATCTTTTTGTGACTAAAAACTGTACGGTGGAAGAGGTCTTCAAAAGCAAACCGCCCTTCAATGACACAGTGAGCGAGCACTTAGAAAGTGTTCTTCAAATGCAAGCCATTGTGGCAGGCTTCTTTCCACAGCAAGTCTGGCAGTTTACGTCTGATCTTACTTCTGAGGGCATCTCAGCTACTGTACCCACTATCCAGTTGGTCCATAACCGGGGTGAATTAGCACCAATTGTAGAAGGGACCGCGGTCTTTAAAATGGATCAGATGGTAGGCTGGCTTGATGGCGACGAATCTCAAATTTTTGCTCTGCTGAAGGGCCTTTATCAGAATGCTTATTTTGTCATGGATACTAGAACTAGTAATGGAGTGTTTCCCATCACATATGAAACGATTAGCAATAATGTTGCTGTGAAGCCAATAGTGGAAGGTGAGAAAGGGAGTGTGAGCATAGAGCTGAATCTGAAATTGAATGTGGTGGAGATCGGCGCGGCGGGTATCGACTTCAAGGACGAAGCGCAAGTAAGAAGCATAGAAGAGCAGATTTCTCACACCTTAAACAGGCGGATCAAAGATTTGTTGAGCAAAATTCAGGTTGAATACAATTCTGATGTACTGGGCTTTGGTCAGCTCTTTAGACGAAAGGAACCTGATATCTGGCGACGCCATGGTGATGATTGGGATGACTATTTGCGCGATCTTAGTGTAGATGTGACGGTAAGATGTACAATTATCTTAACTGGCCTTTCCTCGGAGCCCATCGTGGTGAGAAACTAATATGGAAATCCTTGTTATCGTGGGTTACATTGTGATAGGAGCTATAGAACTGTTGTTTTGGTCTGAGCGTCCTTGGAAGAAGGTGTTGACATATCTCTTTTTCCTGGGTGCAGCGGCTACCCTTTCGGTTCTAATTACGGTGGTCCATGATCTTCAAGCTCCCCAACCAACGCAATTCCTTGGGAACTTACTTAAAAAATTGTGGCCAGGAGGTGAGTTTTGATGAAGGAGATCATACCAGAAACCCAAGGAATAGCGGTTGTGGCCCTCTTTGTTATAGGAAACACTTTGATTTTTGCTTTGGGGGGATTCGCAGGTCCTGACATTTGGCTAGCCTTTTTAGTAGGTATTGTACTATCTTTGCCTATGATGCTCCTTTACGCTCGGCTGACTAGCCTAATGCATGATGAGACTTTTAGTTCTGGCCTAACTCGCCTCTTTGGAAAATGGCCTTCTCGAGCTGTGACCTTGGGGTACTCGGGTTTTGCTTGGTATTTGGCCAGCCTTGTTGTAGGTGACATCACCAACTTTATTCAAGCAGTATCTTTACCCACAACACCCCAGGTCGCCTTGGCTATGAGCTTCGTAGTGCTGGTTCTTTGGGCTGTCAAGAGTGGCGTGGAGGTATTGGCGCGCTTTAGTGCGGTGATGATCAAGCCAGTGTTCGTTGTTCTGTTCAGCGTTTTTGTTTTACTAGCAAGTAGAGTTGATTTAGAGAACTTCTTACCCATCATGTATGATGGTATTGGGCCAGTATTTCTAGGCGCCCTCCAGCTTATGGACTTTCCCTTTCTGGAGGTGATTTTCCTTTTTTGGTTCTTTGATGGCTTTACCCGGAAGAGCTCATCGTATAAAGTTTTTGTACAGGGGTTTCTCATCGGTGCCGTGGTTTTGTTTTTGGTCCATTCCGCAAGTTTGGCGGTGCTTGGCCCAGAGAGATTCTCTAGCTACTACTTCCCAGTCGATATGGCTATTTCTAGGATTGATGTGTCCGAATTTCTAACTCGTTTGGAGGCTATTGTGACTGTTACCCTTGCTGTGGGTAGCTTTTTGAAAATTGCAGTTTGCCTGCTTGTGGCTAGTAAAGGACTGGCTCATACTTTGGGCTTTAGTGATTATCGTTTTTTGGTTACCCCTTTAGCCTTAGCTACCATCCCAGGGTCTCGGTGGTTTGTATCAAGTATCATGGACATCGAAGCTGGGGCCACTCAAGTTATTTCTGCCTCCACTATCGTTTTTCTGTATGCCATGCCTGTGATACTGTGGATAATAGCGGAGGTAAGAACTGCACAGAGCAAAAAGGCAGGATAACCGCGCTAGAAGCATCCATTCTTTTCGCCTTTTGCAGGGAAGCATACCGATATCTAGAAGTATTGCCATGGAGTATCTAAGGGAGGGGACTGACATGGAAGCACAAAAGCGTTATCAGGCATGGATGGACGATCCACTTATTGATTCGGATACCAAATTCGAACTAGAAAAATTAGCCCACAATGCAGGGGAGATCGAGGATCGCTTTTTTAAGTGGCTAGAATTTGGCACAGGGGGACTGCGAGGTACCATAGGGGCAGGATCCAACCGGATGAATATCTACACGGTACGTCTCGTGACCCAAGCCTTGGCTAATCATCTTAAATCTCAAGGCAAGGCAGGGGGCGGCGTAGCAATCGCCCATGATTCGCGCCATATGTCCACTGAGTTCACAGAAGCTGCCGCGGGTGTTTTAGTGGCCAACGAGATCCCAGTTTATATTTTCCCTGATCTGGCTCCCACCCCACTCCTTTCGTATGCAGTGCGTTATTGCAATGCATCGGCGGGGATTGTCATTACAGCGAGTCATAACCCTCCTTCCTATAATGGATATAAGGTATACAATGAACATGGCAATCAAATTTTGACAGAAGAAGCAGTGAACATTGGATCCCAAATGGCCATGCTGGGCCTAAACGGTGTAAAATTCGACCCAAATCCCCAGCAGAGCACCTTTTGGAACTGGCTTGGTGAAGAAGTAATCCAATCCTATTATCAGCGCGTCTTGGAAATTGCACCCAACTTAGAAAGTGTGGGAGAAATGCGAGTCTTATATACCCCCCTTCATGGTACGGGTGGTCGTTTTGTTCCGGAAGTATTGGAACTTGCTGGTTTTTCTAAGGTCAGTACTGTGACAGAACAAATGATACCAGACGGTAATTTTCCCACTGTCAAGTTCCCTAACCCAGAGGATCCCGAAGCCTTTGCCCTGGCATTTGCACAGGCTAGAAGAGAACCCTGCGATCTGATTATTGCCACAGATCCCGACGCGGATCGCATGGGGGTAGCGGTGGATCAAAAGGGAGAGTGGGTACTTCTGAACGGTAATCAAGTAGGTATCTTGCTCACCGATTTTTTATTAACCCACTTAGAACCGGAGAGATTGGATGGAGCTGTGGTGGTTAAGACCATCGTAACCACAGAGATGATTAGGCCCCTGGCCAAAAAATATGGAGTGGAAGTAAGGGATACCCTTACTGGCTTTAAGTATATTGGAGCTCTTATTGATCGTTTGCCGGAGCAAAACAAAGAGTTCATCTTTGGCTTTGAAGAAAGTTATGGTTATCTTGCGGGTACAGCCGTGAGAGATAAGGATGCGGTTGTGGCTAGCCTACTTGTTGCCCAGGTTGCAGCATTTTACAGGCACAAAGGTTTGACTCTGGTAGACCGTTTGGAAGAGCTTTTTGTTGAACACGGCTATTATGTACAGGACCTGGTTGCTTATTCCTTTGCCACAAGCCTAGAAGCGGAGCGTTCTAGAAAGTTTATCAAACAACTAGAGACAAAGCCCATTGAAAGCATTGGCTCTGAAAAGGTTGTTGAAGTACTAAATTACGCCACAAGTATTCATCTTGATCTGTGGACAGAAGAGGAGACAGTTATTGGTTTACCTAAAGAAGGGGTTTTACAGTGGATTACTGAGGTCGGAAGTAAGGTAACTCTGCGCCCTTCTGGTACAGAGCCCAAGATGAAGCTTTATTTGGAAGCACGAGGAAACGACTATGAAGAGGCACAAAAAAGGCTTCTTGCCTTAAAAGAAGCCTTCCATGAGCTGGTGCAATCTGGTTTAGAAAAATAAGATCACTGTATCTGGTTCTCCATTAGTTGGATAATTTGATCCAGGCTGACGATGGCCAGCTCTGTTATCTCAGGATCAATGTGCTCTAACTGCACGTTGTTATGGAGGATCTGAATAACTTTATCCTTGGACAAGCCTGCACGATAAGGGCGCGTCTCTAGGAGAGATTGGGTAATGTCAGCCACCGCCATAAGGCGTGCTTCGGGCTCTAGTTCGTGGGCACTGAGACCGAAGGGATATCCTGTTCCATTTAGCTTTTCATGATGGAAAGCTGCCCAACCAGCCAGACGCCTCGCTCCAGGACCAATGCTGCTAATGAGATGATACGTATGATAGGTGTGTTGTTTCATCACAGCCCTTTGTTCCTTGTTCAATGTGCCGGGATGCATCAAAATCTCATCAGGGATGGATAACTTGCCTACGTCATGGACTAGACCGGCGGTTTTTACCAACCTAACCCGCTCCTGGGGCATGTTTAATTTGGCGGCCAGCAAAGCGGCAACATCGGCTACTCCCTGTGAGTGATCTCCAGTAAATTGAGATTTGTGGTCAACTAAAATTGACATCATCTGTGCAATTTCTTCGAGTTCGTCCAGGGTAAGGACATGCCTGAAATCGCCCTCATCGCAAAACGTATAATTATTATATTCTAAATCTAGCCAAAAACTAGGAACTGTAGACAGACCATCCAGGGCATCCACTACGTCAGGATGGAAAAGGTGCCCCGCTTTTCCTTTCATGTAGTGGAGGAGACCGTTTACCTGTGAGAGTACATAACGCTTCTTGTCTAAAAGGATGTCAACTCGATCCGATACATGGATAATGGCAGGAATGATCCTCTGATCATCCGAATAATAGTCATGGTGTTCTAAGACATTTTGGGCTAACCAACCAAATGTTTTTGTAGGCTTTAGAAGCCTGGAACCGGTGCGGCAATGTGGAGAAACAACATTAGCCTGCGGTTCTAAGTCGGCCAATCGCAATTGCTCTTCATTGGTCATGATTCCAATATCATGAAGAAGAGCGCTGAGAACTAGCTCTTGCAATTCTGCATTGTCCAGCGATAAGACGATACCTAGCCGGTATGCTATGTGAGCAACCCTTTGGGCATGGGACAAAAAGGTCAGATTGCTTAGATCCCCTGCCCGGGAAAAGCTAGCGACGGTAGAGATTAGATCTGCTTCGATTTTGAACAACAAGTTCACCTCAATTATAAGTCATCAAGTAGAGTAGTAGGGGGAGCATTTATATGGCGGGGAAAGTTCGTGGTTATTGGACACTATTTACAGTTTTTTTTCGCATTGGACTTTTTACCTTCGGTGGCGGCCTTGCTATGTTGCCTTTGATTGAAAGGGAAGTAGTTGATGTTCATGGTTGGGTTGATCAGGAGGACATTCTTGATATCTTGGCTTTAGCCCAATCCGTTCCAGGTGCCATCGCTCCCAATGCTGCCGTCTTTATTGGATTACGCATGCACGGACTTTTAGGAGCCATGGCCGCCCTGTTAGGCGTGATTACTCCATCCGTTGCGGTTATCCTCATCATAGCACAGTTGTTTTCCCAGTTTCAATCCAATTCTTATTTGGCCAGAGCCTTTGGAGGTGTGAAGGCTGCTGTCATTGGCTTAATTGCAGCAGCAACGTATAGAGCTGGACGCAATGCGGTGGTGGACCGGTTCGGTCTTGTAGTGGCCTTAGCTGCTTTAGTGCTCAGTGTTTCTGGGGTCATTCCTGTAGTTTGGGTGATTATCTTGGGGGGCGTGAGTGGAATCATATTTCATACCAAAGGGGGAATCCAGAAATGATTCTCCTGCAATTATTCGGAGCATTTTTCAAGATTGGTCTTTTTACCCTGGGCGGTGGATACGCGATGTTGGCCTTGATTCAACAAGAAATTGTCCGGTATGGTTGGATGACGCCTCAAGACTTTGTTGATGTCGTGGGAATTGCTGAGGTGACTCCGGGTCCCATCGCGGTTAATGCAGCAACCTTTGTGGGCTTCCGTTCAGCAGGTTTTTTTGGGGCTTTGGTGGCGACTTCAGCTGTTGTTTTACCTTCTCTTATTAGTGTGGTTCTGGTGAGTAGCGTTTGGGAGAAATATAAACGTTCTAAAACGGTTCAATCCATGTTTGCAGGAATTAGACCGGTGGTGGTTGGTTTGGTGGGCGCGGCTGCAGTAATGGTTGGGTTGGCCACCTTTCAATACCTTGATCAAGGCAGCCACCAGCTCTGGACACTAATGTTCGCCGGGGTCACCTTCTACGTTGTGGCTTTTAGACGGTGGCATCCTATTAAGGTGCTCATTGGGGCCGCACTTCTAGGTTTAATTGTCTTCAAATAGGTTTTGTTAAATTAAAACAAACACCACGGAGGTGCTGGCAAATCTAGGATCTACGTGGTATACTTTTTGTGCCACGTGTGACCGGGTGGTCATATTGTTATCTGGAGGTGAGCCAATGCCGAAGCAAACTTTCTTTAATTTGGAACCAGCGAAACGCCAAGCGGTGATTGAAGCAGCCGTTCAGGAATTTGCCCGACTACCTTATGAACAGGCATCTTTGAGCAAAATTGTAGAGAAGTGTCAAATTGCCAAGGGGAGTATGTATCAATACTTTGAGGATAAACGAGATCTGTACCTATATGTTGTGGACTTGGCCTATGAGCAGAAGGGGAAGTATGTAGGGAAGGCCTTTGCCAGCGGGGGAGGCATCTTCTCTGTTTTAGAAGAGTATTATCTCCAGTCTTATCGCTTTGCCCAGGAACATCCATTGCTTCATCAGGTTACCAACAAGTTTTGGGACAGTAAAGCCGAGATACTTGAGGCAGAACTCGAGCAAGGGCGCCTAAGCCGAGCCCATGACTTTGCCCAATTTTTGAAAAATGCTATGACCTCGGGCGAGGTGAATCCAGGGCTTGATCCAGAGGCGATTTTCTTTGTGTATCATGCCGTTGGCAAGGATCTGGTGGACTATTTTAGTCAAGGAATAGATGATCAATTCTTGACGAAGGTTTTAGACGTTTTGCGTTTTGGGTTAACAGCAAGGAGGGGGGAAGTATAATGTTGAAGCAAATGGGTTTTTCGTTACTCTTGGTCATGGTCATGGTTATTGCCCTTGGCAACCTAGGAGATGCCCAGGTATTGAATATCGCAATTCCTCAGGATCCTGATGGTTTTGATCCCCTAAAGACGGTGGCAGCTGCCACCGGCGAAGTGGCCTTTAACATCTATGAAGGCCTTGTGAAAGCCACACCTGAAGGAAAAGTTGAAGGAGCTTTAGCCACTCATTGGACAGTGGATGACACGAACACAGAGTATACTTTCTACCTGAGAGAGGCTCTCTTTCATGATGGGACCAAGGTGACCACAGGTGACGTGGTTTCGGCACTCAATCGAGCCAGAGACCCTGAACTAGCGGTGAGGGCTGGAGAGTTGGCCATGATTAAGGACATTGAAGCCATAAAGAATGGAGTGCGAATAGAACTCCACGAGGCCAATGGCGCATTTATTTATACGTTGACAGAGGTCTTCGCAGCAATTTACCCTGCCCAAGCAGAAAAGCTAGCTAGAAATCCTGTAGGGACTGGACCTTATTACCTCCAGAAATGGTCGCCAAATCAAAGTCTAGAATTACGCCGTTTTGACCAGCATTGGTCTGGCCAAATACCTTACTTTGAACAAGCCAACTTCATGATCATTCCTGATGAAAACAGTATGGTCTTAAATCTAAAAGCCGGAAGGGTACACTTGATCCCGCGCCTAGAAGTTTCTGTCCTCCACCAAGTGGAAAATGACCCTGCACTTTCCGTACTGTCTACCCCCATGAATCTAGTGCAGGTTTTTTCCATTAATAACGCTATGGCCCCCTTTGATGATGTAAGGGTTCGTAAGGCCTTGGCTCTTGGCGTCAATCGGGATGAGATCTTGCTTGGTGCAGCCTGGGGAGAGGGGACCTTGCTCCATAGTGCCCTCAGCCCTAGCATGGCCAGTTTCTACAACAATGATTTAAGTGATGTAAACCCCTATGATCCAGAGCTGGCTCGTGAACTTTTGCGAGATGCAGGACAAGAAGATTTAAGGCTAACTCTAATCCTTCCTGCCAATTATCCTCTCCATGTGGCAGCTGGGGAACTCGTCGCCCAGCAGTGGAAGACCCTAGGTGTTCAGGTGGAGCTGCAAATCGTAGAGTGGGGTACTTGGCTTGAGAGGGTTTACACGCAACGTGACTACGAGGTTTCGGTCATTGGTCTAGCTGGACGTTTAGATCCCCATGCCATCCTGGTGCGGTATACAACGGGCAATAGTCGTAACTTCTTTAACTTTTCCAACCCTCGCTATGATGAGCTCATTGCAAGGGGTCTCAAAACGGTGGGTGACGAGCGGCGAGACGTCTATTTGGAAGCCCAGGCGATCCTAGCTCAAGAGCTCCCTGGCGTATTTATTATGGATCCGCCTCAGCTGGTAGCCATGTCCAGTGAGATCCAAGGTTGGAGAAACTACCCCACCTATGTAGTGGACGTTTCCAGTTTGTATCGATGAAACGTTACCTGGTACAGAAACTAGGAGGCTTTTTGCTGACGGCGGTATTGGTAAGCGCTCTGACATTTTTTACCGTGCAGATCTTGCCTGGAGATCCAGCCCGTCTCATGCTTGGAACGGAAGGGAACCCCGAGGTTTATGCAAGGCTAAGGACGGAACTCAATCTAGATAAACCGATTTTGCAGCGCTATCTGCACTGGTTTACGGATTTTCTCCAAGGAGATTGGGGCCATTCCTGGCGTTACTCAATGCCTGTGAGAGAACTCGTGATTGAGGCTTTCCCCCTATCCTTGGGGCTTGCACTCTTGGCTGTAGGGGTGGCTTTGCTTTTTGCCACCCCCGCAGGGATCTTTATGTCTGCTAGATCCAATAGCCTCCTGGCTCAACTCCTGTCTGTTTTGACCCAAGTTGGTTTGGGCCTTCCCCAATTTTGGGTGGGCCTTTTATTAATCCAGATTTTCGCTGTGAATCTTCGACTACTTCCTGCCGGAGGGAGCCTTGGGCCTTGGAGTTTCATTCTGCCTACCCTCACCCTGGCATTACCTCGGGGTGCTATCTTGAGCCGTTTTATGCGGGCAGGAATGGTAGAGGCTTTGCAGCAAGACTATGTGCGCACTGCAAGAGCCAAGGGGCTCGCTCCTGCTCGCGTGCTTTTCAAACATGCGCTCAGAAATGGCTCCCTAGGTGTCATAACCGTGGCTGGTCTGCAGTTTTCGCAGCTTCTAGCAGGCACCATTGTGGTTGAACAGGTATTTGGCCTCCCTGGTGTTGGCCAACTGCTCTTAAATGGGGTTTTTCAGAGGGATCTACCCTTGGTCCAGGCTGTGGTGATGGTCGTTGTGCTTCTAATCCTTTTCTTTGATCTTATCTTCGATCTGTGCCTTGGTCTTCTTGATCCTAGGGTTCGTTATGAATGAGGGGTGGACTATGGATGCACCGAAATGGGGCATGACTTTAATTGGTCTTGTTGTCGTCTTTCTTATCATAGGTTATATCTATACACCATACGACCCTAACGAGGTGCAGATTTCAAAGAGATTCAAGGCACCTAGTCTAGAGCATCCCCTGGGAACAGACCATTTCGGACGAGATGTGGCCAGTAGGATCTTGGTTGGTGGTCGCATATCGTTTTTAATTGGCATTGTGGCGGTATCCTCAGGTGCCACCTTGGGAACAGCCCTGGGCCTTTTGGCCGGCTTTTATGGTGGCGTATGGGATGAACTGTTTATGCGAATTAGCACCGCTTTGCAGGCGTTGCCAAGTATTTTGTTGGCCTTGCTCCTGGCTACCATTTGGGAACCAGGGGTTAGAGTTGTGCTCTGGTCCATTACTGTCGGAAACATTCCAGCCTTTCTACGCTTAGCCAGAAATCAAATGTTAAGCCTTAAAAAAAGGCCTTTTATTGAGGCGGCTCGGGCCACGGGAGCAAGGGATCTGCGGATTATATTTTATCACATGATTCCTAATGTAAGGGATGCGCTGTTGGTCCAATTTACTGTGAGCTTAGCTGGGGCTATCTTGGTAGAAGCTTCGTTGAGTTTCTTGGGCGTGGGTATCCAACCTCCTTTTCCAAGCTGGGGAAGGATGCTCAGGGAGGCACAAGCCTATGCTTCCTTGGCTCCCTGGGTTGTGTTGGTTCCGGGCTTCTTTATTGCCATCACTGTTATTGGTTTTAACCTCTTGGGGGATAACTGGATTTTTAGAAGGGAAGAGGTGTTCAAAAGAGAATAAAGTAACGATCTTGGATTCTACGAAAAAGAGGGGATAGGGATGATTAAGCTTCAAGGTGTTTCTAAACGCTATAGAGGTGCAAGCAACTTTGCAGTGCAAGATCTGAATCTAGAGGTCAAACAAGGAGAAATTTTTGGCTTCTTGGGTCCTAATGGAGCCGGCAAGACCACAACTATCAAGATGATTGTGGGTCTTTTGATGGCGGATCGTGGTAAGGTCTTGGTAAATGGTCATGATCTTAAGGTGGATCCCATTTCAGCCAAACGCTCTATGGGATTTGTACCCGATAATCCAGAGTTATACCCTCGTTTAACGGGACTTGAATATTTGAATCTGATCGGTGATGTCTATGGGGTTGATGGACCCACGCGGACAAGACGTTTGAATCATTACTTAGAGATGTTCAAATTAACGGATGCGGCAGGCGATCTAATTCAGAGCTTTTCCAGGGGTATGCGGCAGAAGTTGGCCTTAACCGGGGCTTTGCTCCATGCACCGGCTCTTTTTATCCTCGATGAGCCCATGGTGAGCTTGGACCCCAAATCGTCCCATCAGTTTAAGGAAATCATGAGGGAACATGCTAAAGAAGGCAATACTGTCTTTTTTTCCACCCATGTCTTGGAGGTTGCCGAACAGCTTTGTCACAGGGTGGGTATTATTGATCAAGGCAAACTTATTGCTTGCGGGACCATGGATGAACTGCGTACCAGTCCTGGTCGTGCCGGTTCAAGCCTGGAAAAACTCTTCTTAGAACTCACGGATGAGGGTGGTCCTTATGAAAAATAGTACTGTAATAAATCCACTCTTAAGTCTCTATCTAGCATTGCTCAACGTTAACTATGGCTGGTCTGCCGGTAAGTATTATTACATTAAGAAACGGCAGCGCATCTGGGAACCGATAGTTATCACGCTGTCCTTAGCTCCTGTCTTAGTCATGGCCATGGTCTTTATCTGGATCCTGACTGAAAAGCTTTTTTTGGCTGGTTTAGCCTTTGGACAGCCCCACTTAGCCCTAGTCAACGGTACCTTGATTGTGTCGGTTCTTGGATTGTTTTTCGGGTTCTTCTATGTACTATCAGCCTTCTTCTTCAGCAGCGATCTTGCTACGTTGATCCCATTGCCCATGCGCTCTTGGGAGGTTCTTATTGCAAAGCTCGGAGTGGTGTTAACTGGCCAATACCTGATCAACGCCTTGCTTCTTCTACCCATGTGGATACGATATGGAGTGCTAGCCGGCTCTGGCTGGGGCTATGTCGTAAGTGCTATCGTGGTTTTCTTCGTCCTACCGATTATTCCCCTGGTTGTGGCCAGTGTGTTTGCAGTTGTCCTCATGCGTTTTGTGAATCTTTCCCGCCACAAGGATAAGCTTACCTTGGTAGGAGGAATCTTGTTGCTGGTTGCTATCTTCGTCTTTCAGTATTGGATGCAAAGCAATGTGGGAGCCGACGATCCCAATATCCTCATGGAACAACTGTTAAGTCAAGTCGATGGTTTAATTGTAATGGTCGGAAGAGTCTTTCCCCCGAGTTTGTGGGCCGCTCAAGCCATGGCCTATGCCCCGAGTTCCTACGGCTGGCTGAACCTTTCTTACCTGGTTGCGGCAGGGCTATTGGGATTAGGCGTATTATATCTTTTGGGTGAGAAGGTCTTTGTACAGGGAGTCCTCGCTGGTTTAGAAGGACGCAAGGGATCTGGTAAGCGCAAGACAGCCCAAGTAGAACAAGTACCTAGAAAGGCTTTCTTTACGCTGGGGACCATGGAGAGAAAGCTTTTTGTACGGGATCCGAACTTTGCCTTAAACGGTCTCATTGGGTATGTGCTCTTACCTGTAATGGCACTCTTACCAATGTTTAGTAAAAATATGGAAGGAAACCCCTTTGAGTTACTCAATCTGTTTGAGATTCCACCACTCGTGCTTGTGGGTGGTATAGCACTTTTCTTCATGTTTATGACGGCCATGTCCATGATTCCGGCCACCACCTTCTCCAGAGAGGGGAAGTATCTATGGATTATCCGGGGTTTACCCCTTACAATTGACCAAATCATCCGGCCTAGAGTTTTCGCGGCACAGGTGGTTAACACGATCGGTTGTTTGCTAGGGCTGATTCCTGTTGCTTATCTTATGGGTTGGGGTGCTTTAGAGGTATTCTTCGGAAGTGTCTTAGGTATTCTTTTGGCCACGGCAACAGCCTACATCCTGGTGTTATTGGATTTGCGGCGGCCCATGCTTGATTGGACAAATCCTGTGAGAGCTATAAAGTCAAATTTCAATGCCATGATTGGTCTATTTACAGTTATGGGTCTCGTATTTTTGCTAGGTGCTATGTTGTACTTAAATGTAAAAACAAGCACCCTCTGGTTGATCCCCGCTGAACTCTTAGTGGTAGCCGTGATCTTGGGTGGCCTTGCTTGGTTCTTAGCAAAGCATGTGGCTCCCAGACTCTGGGCGAGAATTTAGGAGGTTGCTATGCAGTTTTTAGATAATCCACTTACCCGTGATATTCTTATTTTACTTCTGGGGCTAGCCATTAGTGCTCTTGCCCACCGCGTTGCGAAGCGCCATATCTTACAGTGGCTTTACCGTCTTCTGCGTAAGACGCCCACCAAATGGGATGAATTCCTCTTTGAACAAGGGGCCTTTAATATTGTTGCTTTCATCATTCCAGGAATCGTAATGTTTAGGATCGTCCCTTTTTTGCAGGTCTTAGCAGAACCAACAAGTCAACTGTTGAAGGTTGCAGTCATCTTGGTGGTGGCTTTGTCTTTAGACCGAGTGATGAAGGCCAGTCTTCAAATTTACAATACCTTTCCCATATCCCAGCGGATGCCGATAAAAGGATTTTTACAGATTTTGCAAATTGCGATGTGGGTTTTCGCAGGTACCGCCGTTTTCTCCTTACTCCTTGGGCAATCACCCTGGGCTCTCCTTGGTGGACTGGGTGCTTTGAGTGCTGTTTTAATTTTGATCTTTCAAGACACCATCCTGTCCTTTTTCGCAGGGATCCAGCTTACCCTCAGTGATCAAGTGCGAGTAGGAGATTGGATTGAAGCACCAAAGTTTGGAGCGGATGGTGATGTGGTAGAAGTGGCACTGCACTACATCAAGGTCCAAAACTGGGACCGGTCGATTACGACAGTACCAACCCACAAGCTGGCCAGCGACTCTTTTGTGAATTGGCGAGGCATGTTTGAGGGGGGAGGGCGAAGGATTAAACGAGCCATTCTCATCGATCAGACAAGCGTACGCTTTTTAGATCAAGAACTTTTTGAGCGTCTCAGTCGTGTTCATCTCCTCAAAGATTACTTAGCCCAAAAGGTTAAAGAAATTGAAGAATACAATAAGGAACACAATATCGATGACACCACTGTTGTCAACGGGCGACACTTGACCAATTTAGGAACCTTTAGGGCCTACTTGTTAGCTTATCTACGGGCGCATCCCGGCATTAACCAGAGTTTGATCATGATTGTCCGCCAATTGCCACCTACCACCAATGGATTACCCATGGAAGTTTACACATTTACTAAGGATGTGGGATGGGTGAATCATGAAGGTATAGCCGCTGACGTGTTCGATCATATCTTGGCCATCGTCTCTGAGTTTGACCTCAGGGTGTTCCAAAACCCAGGGGGTCACGATGTGGCAAAACTTGTTGAAGAAAGGGGCTTTTAGAATGTCGGCTTATGTGAGGCGAGAGTATCCCGAGTGGTCGTGGTCCTTCTCTAGGCAACAGACTTTTGCCAGTTGCAGACGTCGTTACTATTATAACTACTATGGTTCTCATAATGGTTGGGAATTTAACGCGCCGGCGGAGGCTGCTCTAGCCTATCGTTTGAAGAAACTAAGCAATCTTTACCTGGTGGTGGGAGATGCAGTCCATAAAAGTGCCCAGAACATGGTTGAACGTGTTATGGAAGGACGTAGTCTTCCAGAAGCCGATGTAGTGGAAGAAGAGATTCGCAGGCAACTTCGGAGGGTGTGGAAGTCATCAAGAGATGATGGGGAGCTCTTTCTAAGACGCCCTAATCGGGTCGATATGTTACAGGAGTTTTACTACCAAATGGGTGTCAGCGACGAAGTCGTGGCCAAGATTAATCAGCGTATTACCAAAGCTTCTAAGGCCCTCGTAGCTTCTGATGTTTGGAACGATTTAGCCGCAGACGGGGTCAAGGTTGTTGCTTGCGAGCAATTCGACACGTTCTTGTTAGATCTAACGCCAGTCTATGCAGTTCCAGACCTCTTGTATAAAGACCGAGCTGGACAGTGGATTATTGTGGATTGGAAAACAGGGGAAGAGGTGCAAGACAACAAAGAACAAGTAGCCCTCTATGCCCTTTACGTCCATGCAAAACATGGAATAACAGTGGACAAGATCATCGCACGTCTCGAGTACCTTAGTTTGCAGACGAAGACCATCATGAGTTTTACACCTGAGGATCTCCGGGCGGTGGAAGAGGAAGTAAAAATAAGCATGAAACGTATGCAGGATCTCCTTGTCGATCCTAACTTAAACATACCTGAGTCCAAAGGGGCTTTTGCCCTAACCGAATCCAGGGGACAATGTCCTTGGTGCAATTTTTATGAACTTTGCCAAGAAGAGCTAAAGCGGAGTGTTTCGTAGAACAAGTTCAATGTGTGCTTGAACCTCGAGCCAGTTCTTTACCGTAGGCAGGGAGGTCTTGTAATCCCGATTATGGGACGCATAGTATAAGAGGGTATAAACACCCTTACTTGACGTATCTTCAGCATTCTCAATCTTGTCATCCACAAAAAACGTAACTCCCAGCTCTTTGCAGAGCGTACCTTTAGAATACGATTGATTGGGAGGACTCATGCGCAGACTATGGTAGGGAATTTTGTGACGCTGCAGCCAGTTTTCTGTAACCGGTCGATGTCGCTCATCCCTCGCGGTGATTAGGTGGATCATGTGCCCTCTCTTATGGAGACTTCGAAGTGTTTCGGCCGCATGTTCCCTAACTGGCACATTTTTGAAAACCGTTTCTATACGATCTCTGAAGAATGCACGCACCTCAGCTTCACTCTTATTAAAGGCATCTTCAATGTAATAGGCCCGCTTCAAGATGGGTTCACCAAAATAATCGCTAGCTTGTTTGAGCCAAATGCTGCAATCACCGTCGTCATCATTGGTGAGTACCCCGTCAATATCAAAACCGAAAATGTAGGTTGAAATGTTCGCCGCCCCTTTTCTATGCCAGTAAATTTGGTGCTAGTGTAACATTTTCTAGTTCTAGAAGCAAACGCTTCAAATTGAGCCCGCCGCCATAACCGCCAAAGGAGTTGGTTCCTAGCACCCGGTGACAAGGGATAATGATGCTTATGGGATTTGATCCCACAGCCCGGCCAACCGCCCGATAAGCCCTTATGCCCAAAGCTTCGGCTATTTTTTTATACGTCGTAAACTGCCCGTGGGGGATTTTTTGAATTTCTGCCCATACTTGTCGTTGAAACTGTGTTCCGTCTAAGGAAATGGGCCAGGTAAAGTCGATTTTTTGACCTCTAAAGTAGGCATCTAGATCTTGTGTATACTTTGTATCGAGGGGCTTGACTTCACATCTTCGACCAGGAAAATGTGTTTTAATCCAGCTTTTGCCTTCGTTTTCCTGAAATGTAGTGTAAACGAGCTTCCCTTCTTGAAACCATAAAAAAAGCGGTCCAAGTGGTGATTTGTACATTGATTGTTGCACTATAATTCCCCCTTTGTTGTATAATAGAAGTTACTTCGATGGGTGAGGTCGCAATCCTTCCGAAGATGAAAGGGGAGAAAGCTTTGGGAGTAGAGTCACAACTCTTGCCGAGTAGAGCTGATACTCGCAAGAAGATATTTCTACTGGCTTGGCCAGCCATTGTAGAAAATCTTTTACACACTGTGGTTGGTATTGTGGACACGGCCATGGTAGGTCGTCTAGGGGCGTCCTCTTTAGCGGCTGTAGGTTTGGGAAATCAGATTTCTCAAGTTGGATTAACCCTTTTTGTGGCCTTAGCCACAGGAAGTACTGCATTGGTGGCTCGGCACATTGGTGCTAACGAACCAGAAGAGGCCAGTGATGTAGCTAGGCAATCGTTAGTTCTTGGCGTGTTAATTTCAGGCAGCGTTATGCTTGCATTTTTCTTTGGGGCGCGGGGGCTCTTGGGACTCTTGTTTCGCAGTTCTGAGGCAAATGTCTTAGGTATGGCAACAAGCTATGTCCGAGTTGTGTCCCTGGCAATTATTCTAAATTATTTTCTTATAGTGATTAATGCCATTCTCAGGGCTGTCGGAGATACAAAAACCCCCATGCGAATAACAGCATTGGTGAATCTTATCAACATCATAGGCAATGCCATCTTTATCTATGGTATAGGTCCAATTCCTGCTCTAGGCGTAACCGGTGCAGCCATCGGTACTGCTGTTGCCCAGGCTTGTGGAGGAATTATTGCTTTACGTGTGCTTTTTAAAAATCCTGTGCTTAGGGTTCGGATCACCGATTCGTTTACACCTGATCGGGTTATTATCAAACGAATTGCCAATATTGGTATCCCAGCCGGAGTGGAACAGAGCATGATGCGCGTCGCCCAGCTGGTCTATACAATGATCGTCTCATCTTTGGGCACAATAGCCTATGCCGCACATCAAGTTGCCTTAAATGCTGAGTCTTTGTCATTCATGCCAGGAGCTGGTTTTGCGACGGCCTCCACTACAATGGTGGGACAAAATCTCGGAGCGGGTCTTCCAGATCAGGCAGAAGAAAGTGGTCGCATAACACGCAATTTAGGTATTCTTGTCATGGCTATGATGGGTGTGATTTTTATCATCAGCCCCGAGCCCATTGTTAGGATCTTTTCCAAGGATCCTGAAGTAATTGCCTTGGCTACTGTTTGTTTGCGCTTAGTGGCCATCTCTCAACCTGCTCTAGCTATTTGGATGATTTTAGCCGGAGGCCTGCGCGGTGCGGGGGATACACGAGCTATTATGAAAATCGTCATTGTAGGTTTAGTGTTTATCAGGGTTGGCTTAGCCTATTTTCTTGCGATTTATCTCAACCTTGGTTTAGTGGGAGCGTGGGTGGCCATGGTTGTAGACCTGTTTGTTCGAGGTTTTCTGATTCAAAGACGCTTTAATCAAGGTCAATGGAAGACAGTTCAAGTCTAGGAGAGGAGTGCTAAACGTGGACAAATTCAATTTTTTCATGCCCACTGAGATTGTTTTCGGACAGGATGTTGTGAAAGAGTCAGGGGCTAATCTAGCCCTGGGGAGTAAAGCCTTGATTGTGACAGGAAGGTCATCTGCCAGGCTTAGTGGGGCACTAGATGATGTCTTGTCCGTACTTTCGGGCCAGTACGTGATCTTTGATGAAGTGGAGAATAATCCTTCAGTTGAAACCGTAATTAAGGGTGGTCAACTTGGCAAGGCCGAAGGGTGCGACTATGTCTTAGCCATTGGCGGAGGTTCTCCATTGGATGCAGCTAAGGTCATGGCTGTCTTAGCCGTAAACGAGGTCCACCCTTTGGACCTCTACAAGAATGGTTGGAAGAACCGGGCTCTACCGATTGTGGCCGTTCCCACCACTGCAGGAACTGGCAGCGAAGTGACACAGTATGCCGTTTTAACCATTGCAGAAGAGGAAACGAAACGAGGCCTTCGGGGACCTGATTTGTTTCCTCAGGTGGCTTACTTGGATCCCAGATACACAGAGTCTCTGTCCCTAGAGGTAACGATTGACACCGGTGTTGATGCCCTTTCGCATCTCATCGAAAGTTACTTAGCCAAAAGGGCAACTTCAGCTAGCGACTTGGTGGCCTTGCAAGGCATCGCACTCTGGGGCACTGCTATCCCTGCTCTCCGCCAAAACCTGATCGATCTAAAGACAAGGGAAACGCTTCTTCTAGCATCGAGCCTTGGAGGCATCGCCATAGCCCAGACGGGTACAGCCTTGGTTCATGCCTTGGGATACTCTTTGACCTATTATGACGGCCTGCCCCATGGTAGAGCAAACGCCGTCTCTATGAAAGCTTACCTGGAGTATACGGCGAAGGTGGCTCCAGAGCGTGTCGACACAGTCTTAGGGCTCTTAGATCTACCTTCCATTGACGCTTTCGGCCTGCTATTGGATGACTTGTTCGGTGAACATCTGGAGAAACTGCAATTAAGTGAAGAGACCATTTCACACTATGTCAGTAAAGCTATGTTAACAGGCAATATAAAAAACTCACTCGGGAACCCAACTGTAGAAGACTTAACGGAGATTCTAAAAAAGGGGGTATAATCCCCCTTTAATTCTCTTTGATGATGCTCAGCACGTAGTTGGCAGCTGCCACTAATTGCTCCACTGGAATTGCCTCTGATGTAGTATGGACGTCGGTGTAACCCATGCCCAAAACGACCGAGGGAATTCCATAGCCGTTAATGATGTTGGCGTCGCTTCCGCCTCCGGTGCTTTCTAAAGTGGGGTTTAGACCCATGGCCTTGGCCGCGTCTACCGCAAGCTTCACAGCCACATCATCTTCGCTTAAGTCAAAGGCACTATAACTGTGACTAACGTTGATGTCAGCTGTTACCCCATGGCTGGCACAGGTGCTGTTAATGACCTCTACCATGTGGTTCATCTGTAGAACCAGTTGATCGTTGTTCAAAGAGCGTGCTTCGCCCTTGAGTTCAACCCGGTCAGGAATGATGTTGGTTGCAACGCCTCCTTGAATGATTCCTATGTTGGAGGTTGTCTCCGAGTCAATGCGACCAAGCTTCATCTTGGTAATGGCTTCTGCGGCTACGAAGATGGCATTAATGCCTTCTTCAGGGGCTACACCAGCGTGGGCTGCTTTGCCGTGGATGATAGCGTTCAGTCCTTTTTGAGCTGGAGCCTGAGTGACAATTGAGCCAACTGGACCGCCCGCATCAAGGAAAAAGCCTGCTTTGGCCTGTAACTTTGTTGCGTCTAGGGACTTGGCTCCAAACAGCCCGCCTTCTTCGGCCACCGTAAAGAGGATTTCTAGACGTCCATGGGGAAGCTTTTGCTCTTGGATCATGCGAATGGCTTCTAGGATGGCCACAATTCCAGCCACATCATCTGCAGCTAGTATTGTCGTGCCGTCACTTGTGATTATGCCATTGTTTAATTGAGGTCTAATACCTAATCCAGGATGAACCCGGTCCATATGGGCACAGAAAAGTAGCGCTGGGGCGTCTTTTTGGCCTTCTAAGATGCCTATGACGTTTCCGGCGTTTCCGCCGATTTTTTGCCCAGCATCGTCTTCGGTGACATTGAAACCAAGTCCTTGTAGTTTGTGTATAAGAACATCGGCAATAAGGCGTTCATCTTTTGGAGCACTGTCAATTTGAACTAGTTCAAAGAATTCGTCTAACAACCTTTGTTGGTTTATTTCCATGTAATCAACCTCCCTTTCTTTGCTTTTCAACATGGGTGTACGATTTCCTT
>WPCH01065978.1_pt1 | contig 29785 bp, 35 predicted proteins | sample 5399881 | NCBI WGS metagenome assembly WPCH01 (sample SAMN12869468, study PRJNA574797) | sludge metagenome | isolation source: wastewater treatment of pH5 | place: China:Beijing | collected 2019-05-20
AGCAATTTTCTTGGTAGTTACTTTTTTCTCAAGGATATCCTGTGAAATCTTTAGTTTAAATTCACGATCATATGTTTTTCTCAATAGAGTTCATTCCTTCCGGTAACGTAACTGATAGTCAAGAAAAGTGTATCATAGCCCAATATGCTATTTTTATTACCTTTCTTTTATTACCTTTTCTTTATTACTTTTATATTAATCTCTTATTGATGATGATGAATGCAATAAAAAAAAGCCTCTAGTGAGGGGAAGTCCAACTACTTTTTGATACAAAATAAAAAGAGCAACTCAATTTAATCTTGCTAGCGATGATTTTTTCGTATTTTCTATTAAAAAACATTTCATCCCGTTCAATTGAAGTCCTTGATGAACTAGACAACAGATTTATCTCATATTCAGACATTCTTGAGAATAAAAAAGTAGATAAAATAGTAGATACACGGACTCAGTCATCGAAAAAGAATTTTCCAAGCCCAGATTAACAATCTCTCGTCTTAATTCAAATAGAATTTCAAAATCTGAAATTGTCTCTTCGGGTTGTCTCTTAAAAAAAGGTTAATATCATCAAATCTTTTCGTTAAAGTATCCAAGGATAGAAAAAACACGTTCAAACCCTCGAATGATTGGTTTGAACGTGTTTTAAAATTAACATATTCCTTTAAAAACTAATAATTTTCTTATACTTAATTATCGTCCTATTACTGTAAAGAACGATAATTTTTATTTAAATACGCCCAAATTGAAAACGACCTGATCATTATTAGCGAGTTTCGTTTCATTTGCACCTTTTTCACCCATTTTTCCATTGATCGTGAATGTCCAATATTTTTTTTGGGTCTCATCCTGAGCATGACCGTCAATTGAAGTAATAAAACCATCTTTTTCTTTTACTTCAAAGTTCGCTTTTAAAATTTCCAATAATGAGTCTCCTGATTGATAAGTGACTTTTTTTGATGTTATTTCTTTATCGCTATCAGTTAATTTTATCGACGCACTTGATTTGGCAACCTCGCTGGTTGCTTGAGTGGATGCTTTTGATGAAGTTTGATCATTTTGATTTGATTGGCACCCTGTCATAATGAATAACCCAATAAAAACTGTTAGTAATGTTGCGAATTTTTTCAAATTTAAAACCCTCTCTTAATGAAATACCTTACCTGCTCGTTCATAAAATGGCTCTGTTACAGAATAAACAGTATTTACATAGCGCGCAAGTACAAAAAACAAATCCGATAAGCGATTTATAATTTTGTATGCATGTAAATTGATAGGTTCATCTGAAACAATCAATCGTGTGATTTCACGTTCTGCCCGACGAATGACTGTTCGTGTAATTTGCATATCGCATGCCACCGGGTGTCCTCCAGGTAAGATAAATTTTTCAATGACTGGAACTTTTGCTTGATAAAAATCAATCAGCGTTTCAATCTTAGTTACTTCTTCTTTCCCTACAATCATTTCTTTAATCCCAATGGGTGTAGCCAAGTCTGTTCCAATATCAAAAAGTAAAATTTGTAATGCGACTAGTTCTTTTTTCAACAGCTCAAACTTTTTATCATCCAACTCTGAAATAATTTTACCAACCCAAGAATTTACTTCATCCATGCTACCGTAAGCACAAACGCGAGCGTCAGATTTTTTTATTCTTTTTCCACCAATAATACTAGTGTTTCCTTTATCGCCGCTTTTAGTATAAATTTTCATCGAATAGCTCCTTTTACAAGCCACATTTTAGTTGTACTTTACAGTTAGTACACGTACTGCAACCACCAATTTCTTCAATTCTACCCTCATGGCAAATCGGACATATTTCTTCTGCTTCTGATGATTCTAATGAGTCAAGAGTAATTTGATTATTTACCACCCCTACTACAGGTTCTTCAAATACATTGTCATCTGCTTCAAGTGTCAACACTTGCGAATCTCGGCTACCATCCACATAGACGGTTCCACCTTTAGCCCCACCTTGATACAGATCTTCATAGATCGCGGCTACTTGTTTCACTTGATACCCCTTAGGTGCATTAACTGTTTTTGAGATAGAGCTGTCTACCCAACGTTGGATCGTACATTGAACACTCACATGAGCTTCTGGTGAAAGCTCCATGGCAGAGACAAAGAATGGGGGTAGATTATCCGCAGCTGTTTCTGGATTTTTTTCTAAATATTCGCTAACTATTTCAGCATTAACTTCAATGAATTTTCCTAAACGACCACTTCTGAAATAAGAAAAAGAGAAATATGGTTCTAGTCCAGTTGAAACACCAGCCATAGTACCCGTTGACCCTGTTGGTGCGACTGTTAGTAAATGAGAATTACGAATGCCGTATTTTAGAATCGCTTGTCGGATTGATTCCGGCATCTTCTTCATATAGCCCGATTCAATAAAACGTTGACGAAGTGCTGTTGTTTCCTCGACTGTTTTGCCTACTAAAAATGGGAAGCTTCCTTTTTCTTTTGCTAGTTCGACGGACGTTTGATAAGCCGTAACAGCAATTTTTTCAAATACTTGATCTACTAAACGGTTTCCATCTTCAGATCCATAGACTTTTTCACAATAAATCAATAAATCTGCCAATCCCATGACCCCAAGTCCAACACGTCGTTCACCTTTAGCTTGCTGCTCATTTTTTTCAAAAAAGTAAGGCGTCGCATCAATTACATTGTCCTGAAAACGAACACTAGCTCGTACGACATCAGCTAATTTTTCAAAGTCGACAACTTTCGTTTCTTTATCAACCATATTGGCTAAATTAATTGCTGCTAGATTGCATACCGCATAAGGCGTCAACGGCTGTTCCCCACATGGATTGGTTGCAACTACCTTTTGTCCGTAGGCTTGAGCATTGGTCATCTCATTAGCATTATCGATAAAAAATATTCCCGGTTCTGCTGAATACGTTGCACAATAAGTAATCAAATCCCACAATTCGCGAGCCTTGATCGTTTGATGGATTTTTACTTTACGCCCTGTTTCAGCCCATTCTCTGACATCTCCAATTTCCATCCAATGTTGATCATAATCAGCCATTTCACTAGCGTCATAGTCTTCGATTGCTGGAAAGCGTAACTCATAAGTTTGGTCGGTTTCGACAGCTTCCATAAATTCTTTTGTTAAACAGACGGAGATATTGGCTCCGGTCAAGAAATCAGGGTCTTTCACACTGTACGTACCACCCGCTTTTAATTTCTGTTGAGCCGTTTTTAAAAATTTATCCTCCATATCATTCGTCGGATGATCGACCAAATACTCTAACCATTCCTTTTCATTTGCTATTAGTGGTTCAAAATTCAGTTTTTCACTAGCTAATTGACGTACTATCGGACTTTGGCTAGTGTGGATCAAATTTTGTAAAATGGCCGGATTCTGAATCTTAGAGATAATGAATTCAAAAATATCTGGATGCCAATCATTCAACATGATCATTTGTGCTCCCCGACGACTCCCGCCTTGTTCAACTAAATTTGTCAAATTAGCTAAATCATTGAGCCACGAAACTGAACCTGATGATTTCCCATTCACCCCATGGACGATCGCTGATTTTGGCCGTAGCGTTGAACCGTTCGTTCCTACACCACCACCACGGCTCATAATCTCCATCACTTCTTGACGATGTTTTGCCAGGCCCCCACGAGAGTCATGGATGAATGGCATAACGTAGCAATTGAAGTATGTTACTTCTGAATTCGTTCCTGCACCATAAAGTACACGTCCAGCAGGAATGAGATTTTGTTCTGTCAAATGCTGATAAAACTCGGTAAAAAACTGAGCTTTTTTTTCTCCTTCAATATCAGAGATTCCTCTAGCAACACGAGCTGCAATTTGTTCAAAATAAAGTTCAAGCGGTTTCTCAACCTCATTTATATTTCGAATCACTCGTCCCGAAGCAATTTCTTCTGGATTAGTTAACGAGCTTTGAAATTCTTCCTCAATTCGAATTATCAACTGTTCCTTATTGATCTCTTCAATTTTTCCGATCCCTCTTGCTGGATATTGTGGATCAGCATGGGTTGTTAAAATAACCAAATCCCCGACTGTCAAAGTTTTTCCGCTCATATCTTTAAATGCATAGCGATCAAGCATGATTAATCTTGAAATCCCATCAAATGTTTGAGTCATTTCTGCAGTTATCTTAGCGACTTCTTTATAAGAAGAGATATCTTGATTTAGTTTTTCTATATATTTTTTAGGATAATTCATTAAATACTACCACCTTTATCATCAACAAACACAACATATTGTGTCCGATAATGATTATCGCACTATATAAAGTGTAATTCAATCTTGTAATTAATTTTTATTCTGATACAATGAGAACTATTATCAATTAAAACAAGGGAGTTTTCCTAGTGTTACCAACCTCTAATTCACGCTTTCCAATCAGAAGGATTACCACCCTCGCTTTATTTAGTGCCGCCTGTATTGTTGGTAGAATCCTTTTTACTTGGATACCGAATGTACAACCAATGACAGCCATTCTACTTTTACTCGCTTTTTATGGAAGTTATACAGATGCTTTAATCGTTACTTTAGTAAGCTTATTAGGCACGAACCTTTATTTAGGAATGGGTAGTTGGACAATCAGCCAACTGATCGCCTTCAGTAGTATCGTTACGGTTTTTCATTTTTTATCTAACTGTGCCCTGATTAAGCATCACATCTCTATCCAAGCAATCATTGCATTTTTATGTGGCCTTCTTTACGGATTGATCGTATCGAGAGTCGAAGTCTTTATATATCAACTACCTTCTTTTTGGGCCTATTATTTTCAAGGATTATTTTTTGATATCCTCCATGGAACGGGTAATTTAATCTTTTATCTTGTATTAGTTCCTGTGTTTAAACGAATTTTATTACCTGCTATTAATAGTTCGAAAGGTTCTGTTGCAAAGTTTTAAATAAAGAATAAAATCCCTTACGGTATCTATGATTTAAGCTGGGATTCCCAATAATACCTTGATTTCAGTACAGACCGAAAACCCGAAGAGAGTGCCTTCTTTTCGGGTTTTCTTATATAATCCTCGAATGGCTTCCATGCCTTTAATCGTGGTAGAGGCAGTGCGTAAACTTCGATAGAATTTATTGCGTCTCTTTACTGGACGATGGTCTTGTTCAATCAAATTATTCAGGTATTTAATGGTACGATGTTCTGTCCCTTGATAAAAGCCGCCGTATTCTTTTAGTTTCTTAAAGGCACTTGTAATAGAGGGGGCTTTATCTGTGACTACAACCTTCGGTTCATCAAACTGCTTCACTAACCGCTTAAGAAAAGCATAGGCTGCTTGTGTGTCCTGTTTTTTACGTAACCAAATATCCAAGGTTAAACCATCTGCATCGATGGCTCGATACAAATAATGCCATTTTCCTTTAATTTTGATGTACGTTTCATCCATTTTCCATGAATAAAAGGATTTTTTATTTTTCTTTTTCCAAATTTGATAGAGTAGTTTGCCATATTCTTGCACCCAACGATAAATCGTCGTATGAGAAACGTTAATGCCACGATCATATAAGATTTCTTGAACTTCACGATAGCTAAGGTTATAACGAAGATAGTAGCCCACGGCTACAATAATCATATCCTGCTGAAATTGCTTTCCTTTAAAATGATTCATCGTCATTCCTCCTGCTATCTTTTTCTAATATTCTACCTTATTTGATAGTAGATTTAAAACTTTGCAACAGAACCGGATCAGTAATAAATAATGTACCTAATGCAATAACCGCACTTTCAAGCTTAAACTTTGTATTTTTGATAATTTTTTTTCATTTTATACACCTCTTGTTTTTATTTTATCGCAAAGGAATATTCCTTTGTAATGATTGATTTTCTTTTGCTTTTGTTTGCTTAATCAATTTGTCTAGGTTTCGTTTTTTCTGTGGTTGGTTACCACTCAACAAACGATTAATTGACTTCGCAAATTGGAACATTTTTACAGTCACTTCATTTTTTTCTGGTACGTCTTTATCCAATTGGGATTGATCTTTGTTGGTATTTTCAATTTCTTTACTTAATTCTATTTTATCAGAATCAGGTAAATAAGCATTGCGATTAACGACCTTTTTCAGATTGTGTTTTGCTAATGGGCTTAGTTCATCAATATGTTTCATGCTATCTTGAACAAAAAATACACCTTGACAATCATTAGGAATTTTCACCGTCTGAATGTTAGTTAAGAAGCCTTTTGATTGTTCCAACATGGAATTAATTTCCTCACTGCTGAATCTAGCAACTCCTTCGACTTTAGAAAAATCAGTTGTTTTGTAATAGTCAGCTTTTGCAAGTAGCATTTCGCCTTCTATGACTGAATCTATTGAAACATTTTTATCAAATTTTCTTTCAACTTCTGATTGAACATATTCTATCAATCCTTGTTTTATTCCTATTAGTTTTTCTTTTTTAATTGATAAAATTTCTCTTCTTTCAGGGTTATTTTCTTTTGTTATACTATCTTCAACTTGTTTAATTTTTGAATCAAGATAACGGCTAGTTTGAAATGGTTTTTCTTTAAAAATCTTTTTACTTTCTTCTTTTTCTATTACTCTTTCATTGTAAATGACCTCTGCTAACTGGTCTTTATTCAATAACTGTTTTCTAAATATGGTTTCATTAACCATTGCTCTAACTTCGTGATTTGAAAATTTGTCAATATTCAAACTTGGATAAGATTTTTTGAAGAATCTTTCTGCTTGTTTATCTAAAATTTCATTTGCCTTTGTAAGCATATCTCGTTCACTACTAATTTTACTTAACATCAAACGTTGTTTTTGAATTTCCATTTTATTATTAAAGATAAGTGAATTTTCCCATCGTTTTAATTCACCTAATCGTTTATCAATGTTTTCATCATTAATAAATAATTTCAATTCTTTTGAAAGATTTTTCAGTTCTCCTTTTTCTAAAGGTGAGAAAGTTTTTTCAAATTTTAAAGTGAAGTTTTGGTCTTGTTTTAACACTTTCTCTTGACTTTCAAGTTTATCAAGTTCGGATAGAATATCATTGTAACTTTGAATTTCTAAATTTTTTCTTTTTAACTCACTTATAACTCCTTTTTCTTCTAATTTTTTTGAGTAAAACCCTTCATGAATTGTTGGTAGTTCTTTTTTTCCAAGTTCCGCATGCGATTTTTCTGTAATTTGTTGATCGATATTTCTATCTTTTAAATATTGGTTGACTTTATCAGCCCAATCTTTACGAATTTCGGAAACAAGAGATTTTCTATCCCAATCATTTGTTTTAATTGAAACGGTTACTCTTTGCCCTTTTTCGTTAAAAATCTGATTGCCATTTTCATCTAGTTTAGGTATTCTTTTTCTTTTATTTAGAATATTACCTTCACTATCTACTTCTCTCATTGTTAACATAATATGAGTATGAGGATTGTTTTCATCATCTCTATGAATGGCTACGTCTGCAATCATTCCTTCACTGACAAAGTTATCTTTTACAAAATCTTCAATCAACATTCTTTGGTCTGAATTATTTAATTCAATTGGCAATGCTACATTTACCTCTCGACAAAGTTGAGCGTTTGGACTTTTTTCTGCTAATTCCATTTTATTCCATAATGTCTGTCTATCTAAAAACTCATTAGGTACATAATCAGGTTTTAAAATAAAAGCTTCTGGTTTAACAGTTCTATGGTTGTATAGATTAGTTTTTTCATATAGTTCACTATACAATTTTTCACCACTTCGATAAGAAGCCATTGCGATTAAACTTCTTTTTCCGCCTTCTCTTTTTGCTATTGCCATAGATAAATGGAAGATTGCCAATTGTATCACCTCTCTTTCTTTTCAAACATGAGCGTAGCGAATTTTAACAAACACGCTTGACGATAAAACTAAACGAAAGTTAAGTTTTATCGCACATTAACCACAAACGTAAGTTAGTGGGTATAAGTGCGCCCTTAGTAAAAACATGCTCCGGGATATCCTATACACTAATGGTACCATCGATACAATTGAAAGTAAAAATGTTTGTTCTGACATTTTCGAGTTGTATGAATTGAATTGGTAAATAATCTATACTAAGATAAAAGGACAAATAAGCTTAGGAGGAGAACGCATATGGACTTGAAAGACACTACGACAGAAAATGAGCAGATCCTATCTAAAACACCGGCAAAGAAACGAAAGAAAAAAACGGTTTCTGATATTGATCTGCAAATCAAAGAACTACAAAAGAAAAAAGAAGAACTGATTTTGAAATCAAAAGTAGACATTGGTGAATTTGTTCTTTCTATTCTTTCAAAGCAAGAGATTTCATTGGAAGTTATTGAAGAAAAGAAAGAATTGTTTTATGAAGAATTGGAACAGATATTACAAGGTAATAGCGAAGCCTTTTCTGAACTACGGAACTAGTTATGGCAAACAACGAATTGAAAGAGCTTACGAATAAAATTGAAAAACTGAAGATTCAAAAGAAACTCTTGCGAGCGAATAGCGAGCAAAATCTCCAACGCAAAAAACGAACCAAACGATTAATAGAAAAAGGGGCTTTATTGGAAAAATATTTTGATATTGGCACACTTTCGGTTGAAGAAACAGAAGAACTTTTGAAAATTTTTTCTGCGTATGTCAAAGCAAATAAACCGAATAAATTCAAAAAAAAGGAAGAGTGATTTTCCTTTTTTTATATCGAAAACCAACTGTTTGGACTTTTGTATTGTCATTTTCCATCATGAGGGCCATTTTTTTCGACATACATAGAAGGCTATTAGCCCTCTAAGTATGTCTTTTCTGCCCTTTCCTCTTTTTCTGATTTCATTTTTTGGCTGCCATACATGCCCCGAATTGTATTCATATCATAATTTTTTCTACTACGTTTTTTGTAATCACTAGGGGCTTTATACCAAGCATATTTTTTTGGGGAATATCTAAATTTTAAGGCCTTTATTTCATTTTTATAAGGCTTTGTATTTCCCGTTAACCAAATGAATGTACCAACTATTTCAATTATCACACCGTCCATTTTAAGGGAAAACAATTGATGCAAAATCGCTTTGAACTGTTCAGGTGTTTCAGCCGTTTCTTTTGTGTAGGTTTCCCCGTCTTTGTTTTTGTGGGTGTTCTTCAATCTGCTAAACAATTCATCATATTCATTATTAAGCTGTGCCATTTGTTCATCTGAACCACCACAATCGGGGTGTAACTTCAAAGCTAACTTTTTGTAGGCTTTTTTCAATTCTTCCAACGTTTCAACATTTTTTATATAAGTCACTTTCTGTTCCTCTTTTCTTTTTTTTTTGCTTTTTGACAACCATTTTTGATAGGCGTTTGAGGAAGTGAAGCTGTTTTCCTCATGTTTTAAAAGCTAGAAATAAATTACAGTCTATGCTCCTTTCTTTTTTCGTCTTGTTGTATTTTTGCCAGTGTGTTCGTGTCGTTTGCTGTGGCGCAAACAGAGCGTAGACACAAAGAAAACACAAGGGCGAACGTAGTGAGTTCATATACCCTTGTGTTTTCGACTGGCTATGATATGGTCAGAAACAGTAAATGCCCGACTTTACGGACTGATAAATGAATAATCAGAAAAAAGGAAAGCCCCCTGGGTGTTAAAAATCATGTTCAGCTTTAAAAAAAGAGGAAACTTTTTATAAAAAGAGAGATCAGTTACCGTATTTGGTAACTGATCTCTCTTTTACTTATTTCATTAGGTTAAGTATTTAATTTCTTTCATTTTGGCAAATTATTATAAAATGCAACTTTAGTTGATTTTATATAAGGTATTAGCCACAAATAACCAATTCCTAATGTTGCAATTGATAAGATGTGCCAACCGATAAAACTTATATCCAATAAGAAAAGCTGCCCCTTATAGCCTTGCATTAATGTGCGGCTAGCAGTAATAGTTTCTAAATACTTTGGTTCATGCCCAGTTTGCTGAATTGTATCATAATAGATCATATACGTCTGTGAATAAGAATATGACTTAATAATTCCTGGAATCACAAATAAAAATGACCATAGAGTTTTAAAAATTGTCATTAATAAGTACAATATTAAAACTGCTATTAAATATGGAGATCTGAAACTGCGTAATACATTTTTAAATGGTTCAATTGTAGTTTTTGTTCCTCTAAAAATATCTAAAAAAGTCCAACTTATAGAAGTAGTAAAGTAAATTGAAATTACCCCACTTACAAATCCTCTACTAGAACTACTAGCGCCATTTTCTGTGACAACACTATTAACCATGCCTTTACTATAATAAAATGGTAAATCTTTGAAAATATAAGCTGTCGGAATAACAACTAAAATAACAAATATAATTACCGCAATTATAGAAATTAAAGTTGGCATAATGCTCATTAGAATACTATCTTTCCAGCGACCCCTTAACATTTGCTTCGCTTCTATTTTTAATTCATAATTTTTTTTCATGATATTATATTCTATCTGCTTCTTTCAATTAAGTAAAAAGTGGTACAATTTCATACTATCAAACATTATTATTTTATAATATAATTTAAGAATTTATTTACGTACATAAAATTAATAGATTTTAACTTTATCTGCTATACTGTTTATAAAGGTGGTGAAAAAATGACATTACTTTCTTTATTAATGATACCTATCATTTCAATTTTATATTTTGTACAGCTTACCCTTAATCATGAAAATTAAAAAAGGACTTAAAAATATTTATTTACGCCGAATAATTTTGGAGGATTTATGGACGTTTTAAAAAAAGGTTTAACATCTTATCAATTAAAAATTATTGGAATTATTTTGATGGTATTAGATCATATTCATCAAATGTTTTATTTTGTAGGTGCACCTATACAATTAACCATGGTAGGTCGTTTAGTAGCGCCTATATTTCTTTTCCTTTCTACAGAAGGATTTACTCATACACGAAATAAAAAGAGATATATGCTAACTCTACTAACAGGATTTTGGATTTGTCAAATTTTATTTAGAATAGCCTCTATACTGTTACCAAATGATAACGTCGTTCTTTTAAATTCTATTTTTGGAACACTATTTTTAAGTGTATTTACCATGTGGATTTACGATAAGTTTTTCGGTAAAGAAAAAAATGTAAAATTAGGACTTTTAGCATTAATTGGCTTTATTTTACTAACAATAGCTCCTTTACTATTATTAAATATTTCTGATGCACCATGGTTTGTCAGCCTTATTCTATTGATTCCTTCACCAATTGTGGTTGAAGGGGGAATAAATATGATTTTGATAGCTTTGTTACTGTATATATTTCGCAAAAATCGCTGGTTACAATGCATTATAATTATAGCATTCTCATTCATATTTTATTTGGTTGATCCTACGGATGTTCAATGGATGATGGTTTTTTCCATTATTCCTATCTTTCTTTACAATGGTAAAGAAGGACACAAAGAAAAATGGTTCTTCTATAGTTTTTACCCAGTTCACATTTTGATTTTGTATACTATTTCAACCGTATTTTTTTAATAGATTACAAACTAAAATTATAATCTTGGAGAATCAAGCGATTTCGGGATAGGTGGTGTAAAGTCATTAAAGGACTGTAATTGTTGATGAATTGCTTTAAATTCTGGCATTTCTTGATGTTTATTTTGGATCATTTGGCTTTCAATCCGTTCTAAAATTGGTTTTAATTCTACTGGGGAAAGACGTTTGTTTAATTGCTCATCTAAGACCTTTTTAGGGCTTATGGAAGGCGTTTCTAAGCTTGAATAGAGTTTCACTCCTTCTCTATTGTAAAGCCTTATATCGCTAAATAAGCCCGTTTTATGAAGTGTTTCTAAATTGGTCGGTAAGTTTTTGACAACAATATCATGCGCTTGTTTTGGTGTTGCCCTGGCTGTCATTGGATCATCTGCATACATGGTTTCATATCGTTCAATCGTTCCTAAATATGAGTTGATTTTAGGTACTGCCATGACATACATTTTTGTTTCATAACCTTTGGCTTGAAGCATTGTTGCGGTTTGAATGGGAACGTCTGTTGTTCGTCCTGTACCTTCAATCACCAAGTTATAGCCTTGATCGCTTAAACGGCTTATGATCGCTTCTGTCATGCGATTAGAATAAGGGGTAACGTGTTTTACTACGTCTTTCTCATAAAGTTTCAATAGTTCATCAAAATTAGGGTGCTGTTGTTTAAAGGTATCATTATCAATGACAATAACATTCCCTTGTGTTTCTTCAAGAATTGCTGATCGCAAACTCGTTTTCCCTGACCCTGGTTGCCCACCAAGTAAAAAAGCGGTTGGCGATTCAACCGCTTTTTTTCCTTGAACCAATTCTTCTAAATTATCATTTAAGCGATTTTCAAATTGTTTGTCAGTAAAATTGACTATATTTGCCATATTAAGCCACTTTCTCTTTATTCAAAACTTGTTTTGAATAGCGATTCATTGACCGCCAATACTCATGAACGGCTTGTAATTCTTCTAAAGAATAATCAAAAAGATTTACACGTTTTGCAAGCTTTAATTGGTTTAATAAATTGACTTCCAATAATTGAGAGTCATTTTTATTTAATTCATGATTCAAAACATAGTTTAATACTCGATTATAAACGCTTGCCGATAATTCGTTAATGATCTCTATTTCAAATGTTTTTTCATAAGTAACTGCCATTTCATTTTCACTCCTTTTAAAGTTTGTCAGGTAAATATTTCCGAATATATTCTTCTAAGGCTTTATCCATAACTTCTTTTACGTTTCCGCCATTCTTTGCTGTTTCGATTTTTATAATATGGTGCAAGTCAGCACGAACACGAACCGTCTTATCCCCCATAATATCTTTTTTTGCACTGATTGGTGTATCATTTCGTTTTGCTTTTTGTGCGCCTAAATTTCCCACAACCACTCACTTCTTTCTATTTCTTCTTACTCTTATTTTATCATCAACAATCACAAATCACAAGTGATTTGTGATTAATCACTTGTGATTTGTGATTCTATTCTTTTTCGTTTTCTAATTGAATGATTCGCTCAAGCATTTCAAAAAATACGTTCTCATACATAGATAAAACTTTTTTGTCATAGCCTTTGTGTTCTGTAATGCCGTTTTTAGACCAGGTACTTACTTTATTACTTCGCTTGATAATATTTTGGAAAACCAAGTTATCTTCTTTATGTTGCTTGTACAGTTCTTCCAGGTTTGATTTTATCGTTGTGCTGTCCGTATCAACTAAATAAGGAACAAAACCGATCATATCTAGTCCAGGGTTAAACTGTTCTTGTAAATCAATCAAATAGGAAATATAGTTTTGAATGTTGTTTGTACTTTCTTCTTCTGCTTGTAAAGGGATCATGACGTAATCACTTGCCACGATTGCATTATTTGTATAAACGCTTGGCGTTGGTACAGTATCAATAATAATGAGATCATAGTCACTTTTTAAAGGTGCTAAAAGAGTAGCAAGCAATCTACTTTCATTTTCAAAAGTCCATGAGCGAGTTAATTTTGGCAGTAACATCAAATCAAACGTGCCAGGGATCAAGTCTAAATTATCAGTCAAATGAACAATAGAAGAAGCCAAGTTTCCATTTTTCAGTCCTTCATAAAAATTAACACGTGGCAATTCTACCTTAAATGTTTTTGCTAAGTCTTTTGTCAATGTTGCTTGTAAGTCCTTATCGATCATTAAAACTTTTAAATTAAATTTGTCTGTCAAGTAAGCAAACATAGTCGATAATTTTGACTTTCCAACACCACCTTTAAAATAATTGTTTAAGATAACAATTGCTTCATTTTTACTGTTTAAAATACGTCTTAATTCTTCAAGTATTTTGAGTTCTTCCTTCTCCATAACTACGCCCCATTCTTTTTTTGTATAGTAATATTGTATCATTAGGAATCACAAATCACAAGTGATTTGTGATTAATCACTTGTGATTTGTGATAAGTGATTTGTGATTAATATATAAAAGCCCTGTTTAAAGGGCTTTTATGCTTATTTTGAAAAAGAAATAAAATCAATATATCCCTTTTCTCCGATTTTTACAACGGCATTGTAGGACTTTTTCTCTTTCGTTTTGATTCCTTTTACCAGGGTTTCTTTTCCCTCTAGTAATTCTTTTACATTTGTTTTGGTTAGTTTTTTCTTTCTAAAGTGTTCAGCTAAAGTGAAGGTACATTCAGGATAATTTGAACAACCATAAAACGATTTTTTTAATACAATATTGTTGCCACACTTAGGACATTTGCCTACAATACTTTTTTCTGCTTCTTTTTCTTTCTGTTCCTGGTAATCAGAAAAACTTAATTTCTCTATATCGGTAGGTACAGCTTCCAATAAATGAACGATAAACTTCTTGATATTATTAATAAAGTTTTCTTGATTGCCTTCTCTTTTACCAATCTTCTTTAAATACGTTTCCCATTTAGCCGTCATTTCAGCACTCGTTAAGAGGTGCTGACTTTCGACTGCCTGGCACAATAATTTACCTTTTTCAGTCACAACAAGTTTATTTTTAATGACTTGGATATATTCTTTTTGTTTCAAGGCTTCAATAATGCTTGCTCTTGTTGCTTCTGTTCCAATCCCCTCAACTTCTTGTAAGATTTTTATTGCTTCTTCATCATCAACCGTTTTATTCGCCGTTTTCATAGCGGTTAAAAGTGTACCCTCTGTAAAAGCTTTTGGCGGTTGCGTTTCTTTTTCAACACTCTTAACATCAACTTCGGCACGTTCGCCAATGATAACGAGTGGTAACGTTTGAACGTCCTCTTTTTCTTCTTTGGTTTGTTGTTTGAAAAGAATTTTCCAACCTTCTTGTTTTGGTGTCTTTCCGATCGATTGAAACAGCAAATCAGCTACTTTCGTTTGTATCTTGGTTTCTTCATACAAGTAATCAGGTAAAAACATGGCAACGGTCGTTTTAACGACTAAAGCATAAATTTTTCGTTGCAAATCGTCCATTTTCGCTAATGCAGATTCGGTAGGTACTTGTTTTGTTGGGATAATGGCGTGGTGTTCCTGTACCTTACTACCGTCCACATAACGCTTTCTAGGCTCTGTTTGAACCATTTCAAGATCAAGTCCTAAAAAACCGCTATATTTGCTAAAATTCGCTTTTAAATAAGCAAATTCGTTCTCTGTAATAAATGGTGTATCTGTTCTTGGATAACTCAATAATTTTGCTTCATACAGTCCTTGCATAGCTTTTAAAGTTTGGCTCGCTGTCGCTTTATAAAGCTGATTGACTTTTGATTGCAAACTACTTAAAGAAAACAGACTCGGACTATTCGTTTTCTTCTCTTTGGTTTGCACGTCAGCGATTCTGCCCTCTTGATTGCCTATTTTAGCTTGTTTAGAAGAAACAAAAGCCATAAGCTCCTCTTGGGTTTTAAAACGCTGTGTGGGGCTTAGAACGCCCTTAAATGACCCTTGGTTTACTTTTATACTAGCTTCCACCTCGAAAAAAGGTTCTTTTTTAAAATTCTCTATAGCTTCCTGGCGCTGAAAAATAAGGTATAAGGTGGGCGTTTGAACACGTCCTAGTGAAAATGTACCTTGTACGCCCTTCTGTTGTAAATTTAACGTATACAAAGGGCTTGCGTTCATGCCGATCAACCAATCGGCAATTTGGCGTGTTTGCGCTTCTTGATAAAAGGGATAGTAATTCATTCCTGGTTGCAAATTTTGAAAACCGCTTCGGATCACATCTTTTTCTAAGCTATTGATCCATAGTCTTTTAAATGTTTTATCTTTTGAAAAGGCATTTGCTTTATGGATAATCGACCAGGCGATATTTTCACCTTCTCTGTCGCTATCTGTTGCAACAATAATTGTATTTGCCTTTTTGAGAAGTTCTGCAACAATTTTAAACTGCTTTCCCTTATCTTTTGCGACTTCAAAATCGTATCGATCAGGAAAAATCGGCAAAGATTCAAGTTTCCAGTTCTGCCACTTTTCGTTATAATGACCTGGTTCTGCTAATTCGACTAAATGCCCAAAACCAAAGGTGATAAACGTTTCATCTGTAAATAGTGGGTCTTTGATCTCAAAATAACCGTCTTTTTTGGTGCTTTGTTTTAAAGCACTTGCGTAGGCTAATGCCTGGCTTGGTTTTTCAGCTAAAATAACCGTACTCATTCATTCTCTCCTTTTTTCCTAATTTTAGATAGCTTTAGTTATTGTTGCTTCGTGTCACCTGAATAATCGCCATAGTAATTTTTCAGTCCTTGCCTAATACCAATGACAAAAACTACGATTCCTAAAATAATCATTGGAACAACCTTGATTAAATCTCTTATGATTTCAGGTTTGTCCATATAAAGGTCTTTGCTTGGAACAATCCAGTAAGCAATATCTTGCCATAAACTAGCAAAATTCAATACAAAAACAATAAACGCAATTAAAGACAGCAATAACCAAAACACAACGATAAAATTTGTTTTTTTCATTCCTCACACACTCCTTTCTATTTTTGTTTAAACTTCCTTTTTTAAGATATTTTTCTAAATCCAAGTAGTTCCTAGAAGTTAATCCCAAAAAACATTGTAAAAAAGAAACCATACAGACTTGCGATAATACCAACTATTCCTAATAAAAGCAAAAATAAAGCCGTTCCCCTACTTTGTTTCCTTATTTTAAAACTACCAATGATTAACACCACACAGACAATGGATGACACCGCATAATACGTGCTGCTCCCATTAGAGACCCTTTTGCTGCTCCGTGTTTTTCAATCGCATCAACAGCATAGTGCGAGCAGGTGGGATAATAACGGCAACTCGGTGGAAACAACGGCGAAATTCCTTTTTGATAACCTTTTATACTTAATAAAATGATATTTTTCATTTATATACCCCCATGCATATTTTTTGTAAAGCATTTTTCAAAAAGAATAAAAACGACCATAATATGTCGGTATTTCCGAATCTTGTATTAAGAGCTAGTGGATAAAGTTACATGACCTTCCTCCCTATGGGCAAAAAAAACTATAGAGGACACTTTTTTTAGTGTCCTCTATAGGGGTCCATTTTAGTTCACGAGAAAGTCTTTTTTATATTTATTTAGCAGCGTCCACTACTTCTTTTAATGTTGATTCAACTTCTCTAGCAATCATTGTCAAATTATCATCTTTGATAATAGTGTCCATGATTTGGAATTCTTATTGGATAGAAATTTCTTTCTAGAACATGATTTCGTCGAAAGTTCTCATTGGTTGAGGATAGGCATGTTCAAAACAATCAGTCCGATATCCTTTTAATCCAGTTGCTGCACTATATAAAAAATTTCATCATAGTTTCGCCCTAGTCGTTCCAAAGATTCGATGACAAAAATATCCTTCTTCCTTAAAAAATGAAGTTCTTTTTGCAATTATTCTCGTGAGGTCTTCTTTTAACTACATAAAATTGTAACCACTGGTTTTAAGAGTAGTGTATCATCCCAAATCATATAATTAATTGACTGCGATTGTTATAAAACTCACGGTAAGCCATATAACTAGCAATAAATGAAGAAATCGCAGTAACTGAAATCAACATAAACATCACAACAATTTGGTAACGAATCGCTTGAACAGGATCAATTCCCGCAAAAATCAACCCTGACATCATACCTGGTAGGCTGACAAGTCCAACCGTTTTGGTTCGGTCAATAGAAGGAGCCATGCCCGTTTTGACGCTTTCTCTTACAATACTCATGGACGCTTGTTTTTTATTGGCTCCCAATGCCAATTTTTCCAATACCTGTTGGCGTTGGTCCGTAAATTTTGAATTCAAAGACCGATAGGTCACTCCAATCGCAGTCATGGCGTTGCTGGCAATCATGCCTGTAATTGGAACGATTTGGGAAGGGGTCCAGTCAATGACTCCTGAAAAAACAAGAATGAGTAAGGACAAGGCTGTTCCTACTCCAATAGCCGTCGTTGAAATTTTAAAAGAGCGGTTGATCCCCTCACTGCGTGTATGGGCGTTATAAGAAGCGTTGAACACAATGAACAAAACCATCGCTAAAGTGAGAAAATTGTTATCCACTCGTAATACGTAGCTCAATACATATCCAATAAGGAATAATTGAACGACAGCGCGAATTCCCGCAATAAAAATGTCGTTTCCTAATCCCAATTTCTCTTTGTAATCAATCAACAAGGCAACTATCAAGAGGACAGAGGATAAAAGCAAAGAAAGATTACTGATTTCCAAATTGTTTGTCATTTCGATTCCTCCATTTTTCCACCTTTGATAGTAATCAGACGAGAAGCTTGCTCGATTTCTTCCTGGTTGTGAGTGACGGCCAACACCGTAGTTTGTTGGTCTTTCATCATGTCTCGGACTAAATCAAGGATAACCGCTCTGTTTTCTTGGTCCAATGAACTGGTAACTTCATCCAGGAGCAACACTTTCGGTTGATACATCAAATTTCGGACCAATGCAACCCGTTGTTTTTCCCCTCCTGATAGTTCCTTGACCTCTTTCGATAAGTAAGTTTCAGGTATTTGAACTCGTTCTAACAATTTTTTTGCACGTTCCCGGTCAAATCCTTCTTCTCTTATGAGTGCAGGAAAAGACAAGTTCTCTTGAACTGTCTCATCGAATAGAGAAGCGTTTTGAAAGAAATAAGAGACTTCTTTTCTATACTCCACAGGATCGATTTTTTGCAGATTCGTACCTCGATAATAAATTTTTCCGGAAGTTGGGGAAAGCAGCGTACCAATTAATTTCAAAAGGGTACTTTTTCCACTTCCAGAAGGACCAGAAAAAACAATCACTTCCCCTTTGTTTACTGTAAAAGAGATATCTTGAAGGATTTGGTTTCCGTTTGCCTGAAAACCAACCTTCTCTAATTGAAACAATGAATCACTCATACCACTTCTCTCCTTTATAAAAAAGCCCTGCACCAGTGGACCATCCATACGGGTGCAGGGCTTTTGTTTCATCCTAGTGTACCTCAGTGTTCGTTTGGATCGTTTTTGGCGTCTTCATGAGTAGGGTGAACCGTTCCTTCAAGGTGATCTGGACCAGCATAAATGGTATACAGTCTGAGCGGCTTATCACCGGTGTTTTCGATGTTGTGCCACATGTCCGCCGGAACAAATACGGCGTCATCATCCATCACTTTTTGTTGAACATGTAAGTTATCTTTAGAAGGCCCCATTTTACACACGCCTTCTCCTTCTTCAATACGGATAAATTGGTCAATGCCTTCGTGCACTTCCAAACCGATGTCATCGCCCGGTTGAATGGACATTACGGTGACTTGCAGTTTACTGCCTGTCCAAATGGTCGTCCGGTAATTATCATTTCCTGTGGTGGCGTCTTCAATATTAATGATATACGGCTTCTTCCCATGATCCTTGTAGTCTATTTCCATCTTCCATTCCTCCTAGTCTTTTTACTAAAACAATGATACCTACTTCTTATTTATAATAATTCTAATTAATGGTACCACATCTAAAATTCTATGCAAAAAAATTAGCTTTTTGGAGAGCGATTCTAAACAAAGACCATATAACGCGCAATTACAATTGGTACCCCTTAATCCTCAGCACATAAAGGAAAAAATATGGAATCAAAAAATAACCGATATGTACTCTGGTTATGACTTGAATCAGGGAGAATTTCAGAGACGACACATCATACTTTTTTAGTTTGCACTTGTAAAATAACTAGCGTACATTAAGTTTATGCTCACTATCAAGCGTTGTCAATCCTTTAGACTCTTATCAATTTCGAAAGAAAGTAGCAAGGTTATTGATTGTGACTGTAAAAGTGGGGTGTTCCTATAAGCACATTAAACTATCTTCTCTAATTTATCATGCTATTTAAATTCTGTTTTTTCATGAGAATTTTTGTCCAAAACTTGTTAAAATGATTTTAAAAAATACTTACATACACAATCCCCAAAAGACACTAATGTCATTTCAGTCAAAAAAGATACCGCAGAAAATTTCCAACTGAGATTCAATACGATATTACTCTCTTGACAGCCAGCTTAATTCCTTAGTTGAATAGATTATTAAAGTGCACAAAAAAACAATGCGGCGTTTGTTATATTTTCTGGTATAAGCGACGGTGCTATAAACTTTTTTGCAGATTAAAAATCATATGAATTTAACTCCAGTAATAAGAGTTTAAGTGCCAATGCATGCATGATTCTTTCAATTTCCGTTTTATGAGTAGACAGAGCGATTCCTTCATTGCATTGGAAAATGAGTTTGTTTCTCGTAATATGTATGCTCTCATTTTTGGTTGCATAGTATTCTCTCCATTCGTCCTCATACATAAGAACGCCTCCTTTGATCATCCTATATTTAAGTCCTTCGTTATTAATATACGTAAAAAGTTGGTATTTTATTTTTATTTTCTCTCTCTCTTTAAAAAAACTGAAAAAAGAGCGGTTTACAGGCATTTTCATGGATAGTTACCCATAGATCAATCTGAAATGAGCGTAGAACTTCCCTCTCAAACACTGGTTTTTTAGAGAAATACGAAATATTAGGGTTATTTGCAGAATAGCTACTTATTCTTACAAAGCAACAAGCGAGCAAAAGAAAAATTCCTTTCAAGCGTTTTTTGGCGGTACACTATTTTAGCGACAGGCAAGATATGTTCCATAACGATAAACGTTGGGTGTCCAATGCGTAAATGTATCTTTGTTTTCGTGAATCGCTTCTTCGGAAGTCAGAACAACGCCACGTCCGCCAATCATGATTGATTTTGAGCGATACGCAAAAATAGCCCCTTTGCTTTTACCTGGCTTGGTAGTGATTGACCGACTGTGCGTGCGGATGTAAAGTATTTAATTCAACCTATATAGTATAAGAAAGTTTAAACTTTACATATATTTTATACTCTCCAAGGATTAGTTCTTCTTGTCTATGATAAAATTTATTAAACAGTTTGAAAGTAAAAACTATTCAAAGAAAGTGGGCGATAACAATGGGATTTTGGTATTTTTTAACGTTAGCTGTCGGTATAACTTTGTTGATCATAAGTGTTTCAAATAAAGAAGTATCTAGATCAACCAAATTCGTAATAGCCTGTTTTGTTTTAGGGATCTTGTTAGTCATAGGTAGTCTACTTTTATTTTTACCAGGCAGCTCTTCGATTATTGAGCAACTACTTCAACTAAATTAGCTTCGTTATTAAAAGCCGACTTTCTAAAAAAAGAAAATCGGTTTTTATTTGTACTGGTCGAAAAAATTTTTTCTACGGCTGATTTTGACTTTATTTTAGATCCAGCTGAACGATCAGCGGCTCCCCTTCTTGCGTTGCTTCATCCAACATTAAAGAATAAACATCGGCATCCTCTTTCGTGATACGTACCTGTTGCGCACTCATTTCGCCAGCACCCACTTCTTGAATACGCATCATTTGGTTCTCTGGATCCACGCTATTGATAAAGTAATAATTTTCCATGACTTTCCTCTTTCTCCTAATTGAATAGGTCTGACTCTTGACTCATTTTTGCTTGTTCGATTTCACGCTGCAGCTTTTCAAAAGCTACTTTATTTTTGAATTGATCAAATTCATTGCTCGTCACCCGTTCCAGGTGTTTGACTTGATTTGTGACCGACCGACGATACTTTACCGATGATTGATAGAAATAAAGTAAGAGACTTTTTCGAAAATAGCCATCATCTATTCCACTTTTTTAATTTGGTATTTGTTGCGATTAGCTCATAATGATCGATTATATTGGAATAACTGACGTGATCGGATGCTACATAAACAAGGACTTGATTTGAATCCAATCCTTCATATTTGAGATCAAAAACGACGAAATAGGTTTGATCATCGTTCGTATAAACACTTAGATCTTCTATGCTAATTTTGGCATCTTCAAGGTCCATATCCCCAATCGATTGCGTCATTCCCTAGTTATATTCATCAGTAATCAACTTCATTTCGTTCAAAGGAAAAATCTTTTCCAATATCTTCAACTCACTTGAGAAGGCACTTACCCTTCAATTCCGATTTTCACAGAGATATTGTCTAGCAGAAATAAAAATGGATAGGTCGCTTGTATCGTATAAGGTAACGTATCTCCAAACACTTCTTTTTACCCTAATGATGAATTTTGTATCATATACTAGCCTTGAAATTGTTTATTTGAGTAATCTTTGAGCTCTACAACTGCTTCAGCTGTCAATCCACTTTTCTGTTCAATCTGATAATTGACTTGTTAGTGATAAGTAGTGATTGTTTGAATTCGATATCCGAAGACAACAACACTCAAAAAAACGTTACAACCTTGTTGAACATCATGATGTTCAACAAGCTATCTTGCTATACAAGGATGTTTTAGAAACGAAAACAATAATTTGACACTAATCCATTTAAGAATGCTGCTTGAGAAATTTTTATCAAATGACACTACTCAAATTCCTAAAATCGATATCACTAAAGCCCTGGCTCTTATAAATCAAATCATAAGAAGCCACGTACCCGACTTCTTATGATTTCCAATTTTTCGCAGACTTTATGACCCCATTATCTATTGACCAGCTGCAAATAGTTAGTCAAAAACTACTTGCTGTTGACTTCAATGTCATGGACTCATTCAACCATTTTTACAAGAAATATTACCCTATCTGCTTGGGAAACTTATCTGACTGCTTAATGGACTTAGGGTACTTTGAAGAATCAAAACTCATATTGGAAAAACTAGCTTTCGTAGCAGACCATGTGGACTCTATCGAATTAAAAATGTGGGCACAATACCTAACAAACGTACTAAATATTTACATGGATGATCAACTTAATGAAAAACAGAATCGATTAAATAAATTAAATCAAATCGTAACAAATTGGCACAATTTATTGCCATCCAGTCATTTGGTAGAAGGTCTACACGGCGCTTTCCAACGTTTATCTGACAGAAACGTTGATCGTCCAAACAACATTCATATTCCACCTGTATACATTTTAAAGCCATAGGAAAAAGCCTAGTATCTATTGCTAGGCTCTTTTGTATACCTCTACACATTCATTTCCTTCTTCCAGCATTCATAAGACTCAACAGTTGCACTTTTTTTCATTCTCCTACAAGTTCCACTAAACAACGACCACTTATAGTCATCCAAAATAGCAGTACCTACTCCCCCTAATCCTAAGAAAAACAGTAAAAGTAAAGACAAAAATAGCATCATATTCGTCCATAACGATAAAAGAACCAATAAAAGAGAAACTAATCCGGCCGTAATAAAAGAAAGAATCAGAATACCATAATAGATTTTCAAAATAACAGCCCATTCTTTGATCCTATTAAGCTCAGCTATTTCCTCCTCAATCATTCATCAATCCACCTGCTCTTTCTTCTTCTTGGGATCAATACTCTTTAAAAACCTCTCCTCCAACACCAATAAATGACGATAAACATCATCCATTGACCAGCCTGAAGAAAGACTAAGACAATACAAAAAATCACAAGGCAACGTCTTTACGGTACGGTTTCTTGTTACCCAGCTTGCTACTGTACTCTGCTTATATCCATGCAACTCACAAAATTGCTCTACTGTCATACCTAACCGCGAAATAATAAACACATTGATCGGGTAGGGATATACAAAGGTATTGATACTCATAGTCAGAAAGACCTCCCACCATATTATTACGTTTGCGATAATAGTACTACTCTTTCTTAAGACCAGCAAGCAAAGCGGAGAAAAAAGAAGGAACGTATCATAGATATAATGTAATAGGCAATTTGCACCTTTTAATTTCAACCTGTATCGATCATGAACAGATCTGTTTGCACGCCGATCTTATTGGGTTCTATTAAGCGTTTCAGTGCTGTCTGGATAAACGTGTATTCTCTTCCAAAAGCTTCTGAGATCGCAGCGAAATAAGCCCCCTGGCTTTCTTTTTTTAGCCGGATAACGGAGCGCATCAATCCATGTATCGAAGCTAGCATAATACCCCCATTACGACCAGCACGAACACAAAAATGAATTTTGTTCTCTTCTCTTAACTTCTTCAGTACTTTGTCCAGGGAACGTTTTGGGATCTTTAAACTTTCAGTTAACTCTTTTTTTGTAGAAATAATGTATGGTTGTTCTTCATAAGATTGCTCATTCAAATAGGACAGTAGATCTTCTGCCCATTCATGACTATGTGAATACTTGCGAATAGCTCTTTCTTTCTTGAATTTCCACCAACCCCGTTTTTTGTTGAATAGCTGCTCTTCAGAAAGATTGGCATCGACCCACTCTTGGCATAATAGGACAACTTTTTCTCTGTGCGCTGCTTGATATTTTCCGGAGTAAGCGGAACGAATGATTCTGGTTAATTCTCGATCAGATAAAGGGTTAGCCAAGCGGTCATTGAATTCTAACATCGTCAATTCACATGCTTCTACTTCATATCCTGACGAAAAGTATGCCAAAGACAAGGTGAATATGACATTATTTCGACCATATACGCCCTTTTCACCTTGTATTTTTTGACTTTTTAGCAACAGCTGGAACCAGGGTTCATCGACTTGACGAAATTCTTGAGTAGATGGTAATACAAAAACATTCTTGATCTCCGCTTTTTTGTCCGCATCTTCTCTCATTGACCAGTCGATCCATTCTTCGAAACTATAACGATACTGTGGTTCAAAGAATAAAACATTCTCTTCAGAAGGCATTCGTGTGATCCCAAAATGATTGGCATTTACATCAACTGGAAACCGATAATCATTTGAAAATTTGTTTCTTAGATTTTTTGAGATCATTTTGGCCACATTGATCACTTTAAAATTTGATTTCTTCGTCACGTATGCAGGCTTGTCTAGTACATAGAAAGCTTGAAATCCATGCGGTGTACGTAGAATCATTGTCGGCATAAAGCCGATCTCGTGACTGGCCAAGATAATTTCTCCATAGTCAAAGTTTGGATCCAATGTGTCAAAATCAACAAAGAAAGTATTGATTTGACGCAAATTGTCCTCAGAATGACCTTTTGTAAACATTCTGGCTTCATCAGCATACGTTCCATAGCGAAATACATTTGGTGTCCAATGAGTGAATCGATTATTGTTTTCGATCACTCCTTCTTCTGAAGTGATCACTAGTCCAATCCCCTCGATCATGTGTTCCTTTGAACGGTACGCAAAAATAGCCCCCTTTCCCGACTGATCACTAAAAGAGACCGGTTTTAGGTGGCTGTTTTTATATTTGAATTTACGGATACCATTTTGTAATACCGTCGAATATACGACATCTAAAGAAGCTGCCATGACTTTATTCCTTCCCAAACTAAAAGAGAACACAAATAATCTTAAAGATTTGTGTTCTCCCAATAGCTTAGAAGTCTTAAATGAATGACAAAATAAGCGTGTATATATTGAGTTGCTCGTCAAAAAATGGTAGAATAAGTCTGTAAGTTCGGATTGTCAGTCCGAAAAACTTATCAAAATTACATAAGTGGTTGTCAGCCACTTACATAACTTCTGAGACGAGCGAGAACACATAGGCTCTTTATGTGATTCAGATAGAATAGTGAGGCCAATTTCACTTTTTTATCCGTCTCTTTTTTTTTATGTAATTTTCTTTTAAAGTGTAAACTTTTTTTTAATGCTGTAAACCTTTTTTTTATACTACAAAGTTACCCTATTTTTAAACATTTGTAAAGATTATCAAGTGATTTGATTATAAATTATATTTTATAAAATATAATTTATAAAATATAATTGACAACATATTTCCTTCTGGTATAATGTTCTTAGACAGATATATATATTATATTTTGTAATTTATATTTTATATTTTATAAACGGGAGGTTTGTTTAATGGAATTATCGCAAGAAAACTTGAAAATTATTTTTGAATATAGAAATGTCGTCAGAAGACCATTAACTATTACTGTAGCAAATTCCAAGGGCGGAGTAGGTAAAACTACTATTATAAGATACTTGAGCTACGTACTTGCTAATATGGGATTTAAAGTGTTGGTAGTGGATGCCGATCCGCAATCAAATACTACAAAGACAATGTTGTTGACTAAAAATTATCACTCTAAAGACGATGACATTTTCATTATTGAAAAAACTATGCTAGCTGGAATCGTTGAACGAGATTTAAAACAATTAGTTCTTCCAATAATTGAAAACTTGGATTGCATTCCATCACATATAGATTTTAAAAACTTTCCAAAATATTTAACTAAGCTTTATGGAGACGCTATAGAAGGAATAGACGCTGATTATATCGAGGTCGAAAAAAACAGAATTTCAGTCTTGAAAGATTTACTTGAACCAGTCAAGCCGGATTACGATTTTGTTCTCATCGATACCCCACCTACTATGTCTGATTTCACTAGGAATGCTGCTTACGCTTCTGACTATATTATTATGGCTTTTCAAACTCAATCTGACAGCTTAGATGGCGTTGAAGATTATATATCAGAAGAAGTCACTCCACTTGTTGAAAAATTTGATTGTAAGACTGAAATAGTTGGAATACTTCCAAATCAGTTGAGTAAAGGTAGTATAGATCGCCAAGTTGTCAATGATGCTATCGAAAAGTTTGGTGATCAAAACCTTTTTGATAATATTTTACCACATGTTAAGCGAGTACAAACAACACCGAGGACAGGTTTAAATACTGACACTTATTGGGACAAACTTGCTTATGAAGAAGTTTTTGTACCTTTAGCAAAAGATTTCATTCATAGAATAAAGTTATTCGAAGGAGAAAACTAACATGACCGATAATGTAAAACCAGGTTTCTTTTCAAAGCAAAAACCTGATAATTCTTATAAAGAAATCCCTAAACCGAAATCAGCATTTACTTCTGACAACACAGATTTACTAGAAAATATTCACCCTGAAGAAGACGTATTAAAGATAAACAACAAGTCGCTTGGTATACCAGCCATAGTCTGGTGCGAATTTACTGCTTTGCTTGATACTACTGATAATGATTATACCTATGAACTACTCGAAGAATTAATTCACGAAAGAACTGCACGTTTCGATCACAATCAAAAAACAACCTACAACCGAATATTAGAGCGTAAGAAAGATCAGGAAAGAGAACGGATATATAAGAAAGAAAAAAGGAAGAAGATATAAATCTTCTTCCTTTTTTATATTTTGTAAAGTACAATTTATAATTTATATTTTACATATTATAAATTATAACAAAAATTAAGCCTTTAAATACAATTAATTACTTGCTGGCAAAGGTTTTATAAATATTATTTTATAATTTATATTCTATATTTTATAAATATAACTAGTCGTGTTCTCTTGACTATAAAAGCGAACGTGCGTTCTAATGTGTATATAAAACGTATCTTTTTTTAGAAAAGGGGATTTATCATGGCTATGCAATTTGGCGTAAATCCAAGGTTTGACTATACTAAAGAACCCTCACGAGATATTCTCTGTATCGACTGTAAGTCATTTTATGGTGCGAAACGTTCCTAACTGAAAAGGTTAGGCACACAAGATTTTCTTGTGTAGAACTAATGATTTGAGGAGTGAAATGACGGTGTAACGACCTGAAGCGCTCCCTCTGATACTCCGATTGGCAATACCTTAAGTTAGAATAGGAATTGTCAAAAGCTCGGTAAAGTCGGCTGAGAGTTACCGCAGTTGCATTATGCAATCGAAAGCTGTTCAGCGGTGAATGGTGTAACCTATAGGCCGGGAGTCCAGAAATTACTCATGGTGAGAATGTGCAGCTGCACTGACGAACTCGCGAATGTACGAATCTATAAGCTTGGGGTACAGAAATGTATCTTACCCGCACAAATATTACTGTGACAAAGGGTGTAGCTTGCGGTTAAGTAAGAATCGTAGATATGAACAACCGTGCAAGCTATTCGCAACAAGCAAATAAAAAAAGAGCGTAATATAGAAGAAGAGATCAAGTTAATCAAAAATGAGTATTATCAAGACTTTGCAGATGATGATTGAAGATCATTGTCCATCATTTGACTTTGAAATCGCCTTAGAATAGCTCTCTGACACACGTTTTTTAAATAAATTAGAAAAGGAGGGGGAGAATATGTGTGGAAGATATTTTTTTGATTTATCTTCAAATGAATTAAGAAGCTACTATGACCACGTCGTTTTAAATACTACAGGTAAACATATTCGTGTTGGTTTTAATGAAAAAAGGATTGGAATCAAACCAATCCTGATAAGTACAAATTATAATTTGGGAAGTTTAATGTCGGTTTTTCCTCCCAGAACTGCTGCTGTACCACCAACCAGCACAACTGCGGCAAGTGCAGCCTGACCGAGAACAGCCCAATTAAACTTCTTATTTTCCGAGTCTTTCTTATCAGCCATTTGCGCGACTTCAACCATTTTATTGATGTAAAATTGTTTTTCCTCGAAAGGAACATCTTCCTTTTCAGCTGCGATTCTTAATGTAGAAATGATTTGATCATATGCATCGTAAACTCGATTGCTACTGTCTTTATCTTTTTCAAGAGTCTTATTTAAAGTTTCCTTATAGTCAGTCATAGCTTGCAGAGAAACTTTTGCAAATTCTGGAAATTGTTCCAATGCTTTTTTTGCTACTTCGGGATCCATATCTTGAAGCATGGATGCAAAACTCATGACCTTGTCCTTGGATAGATGCCTAAAATCTGGGATACCTAGTTTTCTTAATACTTCTACTTCTGTTAATTGATTCGCCATCTCGAAACCTCCATCTCAATCAAATTGTTTACCTATTATTTATTATACAACGGATGTTGACAAGCCATCAAATTCCATTCTTAATAAGCATAATTTCTACGTTGTAAAGGGCCACGATAAAATGTAGGAAAGGGGGTGCGGACATAATCCTGGACTAAAAATGAACTTAGGAGGAATGTTATCGGCAACTGTAAAATGTAGGAAATCGGCAATTTAAAATTGTTGGTTTACCTACATTTTACAGTTGCCGATAACACATGGATGAACGAACCAAAAATCTCTCGAATTTTGGTTGTTCATCCACTAAAAATATAAGACCAGTAGCGAAATGACTCGCTACTGGTCTTACAAGTCAAAAACATTGTATCGTCCTTGTACGATACAACAAAAAAAGTAGTCGTCTTTTGACGACTACCAAATTCCAACCCGCTATTCGTTATCCAAAATCAATTTGATCGAGCATGGTTTCACGACTGGCTTGATCTAACCCGAGATAAGTGAGGGTCATAGCTTCACTGGAATGGTTCAATAAATGCATGACTAAACCAATATTATAATTCGATTGCGTATAGACCCGATAAGCGCCTGTTTTTCGCATGGTATGCGTTCCTAGATAGTTAATTCCTAGAAGCTCACCAACTCGTGTCATGATCTTATAAAACTGTTTCTCCGTTATATGACGATCAGAGCGAGAGGTTGAGGGAAATAACCACTCTGAATTGAGATTTTGTTGGACCAGCCAATCATGATATATTAACAAATCTTGTTGGACAGGTTTTAAATACAGAGTATTCGCTTTACCTGTCTTTTGATCATGAATGAAAGCAGTCTGTTTGACTGTTCCATCAGGATTGAATACATCTGTTTTCTTTAATTTCATGACGTCACTCACACGTAGAAGCGTTGCTTTTCCAACTTGGAAGATCGTATAGTTACGACGTCCAGCACGAAAACTATCGAGTAGTGTATCTTGAACCATTTTTAAAACATTTGAATCTTTGATGGGAAGAACGATTTGTTGAACCATATGAATATTCCTTTCAGCATAAACAGTTCACGTTTTAATGATATCTTACAGAAGGGAATAAATAATTAAGAATCTTGTTGAAGATTCATGAATTGTGATCTATTTTCATCAGAATCTTTAAAATTTAATGACTTTAAGAACGACTGATAATTATTTATAAGTTCCAGGGGAATAGATACTAGATAGTTGTTTTTTTCATT
>WPCH01308121.1_pt1 | contig 29771 bp, 28 predicted proteins | sample 5399881 | NCBI WGS metagenome assembly WPCH01 (sample SAMN12869468, study PRJNA574797) | sludge metagenome | isolation source: wastewater treatment of pH5 | place: China:Beijing | collected 2019-05-20
TCCTCTATAGGAGTTAGCTTCTTCTTTGTAACAGAATATAAATGTTTCGTTTCCTCTTCCTCTACCATAATAAAGAACCAACCCACTCTTACTACTGTACATGGTGCTAATCCTAGTAATGTATAGGCAACTACCTTTTGGCCTTTCACATATTTCTCCATCTTACGTACCCCTTAATAGTTTATTTTATAGCGTAACCGTAGTCCCATAAACACCTATCTGCTCTAAGTAATATTTCTCTAAGAGTTTCTTCCTTATCTGTATTTCCTAAGTACTTGTTTCTTTCTACATATTCTAGTTCACTATCAAGCGTATTCCAGTATACTTTACTATATTTAGTTATAGGTTCTACATGAACATCCTCAACATACGCTTCGTGTCTTTGCATTACGTCTCTATTATTTTCTCTATAACCCATATACTTGTAAAATACAGCCACCCCTAAGTCTTCTCCTGTACCACTTACTCTTCTAAAACCTGCTCTTGCAGTCCCTATATAAAATGGCATATTTTACCTCCTTCCCTTATTTTAATATTTTATTGTATCGTTTTCTTTGTTGTAAACTCATAAACTGCTCTACAAATTATAGTTCATCTCAGTTAAACTCTTTCATTGCTGTTTTTGTTTATTGGTTTTCAAGTCTATAATAGTAACCTCGTATTTCACGACATTTTTTACATATTCTGTTTAAAGAACAAAGTATTTATTAACGTGGTGATACATATCTATACCCATACAAAACAGTAATTCCCTTTACTACAACTGTATTTTTTTCAATACTTTTCACTACCGCCTTTCCTGTTAAACGATTCATATATTGAATATAAATTGCAAATTCTATAGGTTCATCTTTTTGTTTTACATCTTCAAAATAATATAATTCCTCTTCACAGGCACTTAATTCTAACTCCCAGTCTTCAAAGTTAGTTTTATGTATAGATAGTGCCTCAGATCCAGACAATCTTAATTCATATTTTAAGTCTTTAACAAAGACACGGTCTATGTCATGCGAATTCCTTTTTCTTCCCATTTTGATCATCCTTTTCGTTCCTATTAATAATTTTTTCTACTTATATTAAGCTAATTATTATCTATGAAAACATTGGAATATCCCTATTTTTATCATACAGGATAAAGAACGATCACACCAATTATTACCATATGTTTCTAAAGTTTTTTGAAATGGTGTTATTACTTTTAGCAGGTTTATTATTCGCGTACAAAAGTGTACATGTAAAGTGATAATACAGTTATTTAATTTAGATATAAAAAATATAAGAGCCTTGCTACATTGTATTGTAGTAAAGCTCTTTAAAGTTGTTTGATTCTTATTGAACTAACGGTGCAGGATAGTTTAATAGGGAATGCTATAATTTATTAAAAGTAAATTGTTATTAAAATACATGTTTTATAAAAAGAGCGAAAAGATTTTCAAGGAGGCTATTATGAAGTACTTTGAAGAAGCTAAAAACATTTGGAAAAACCAAGTTCCAAAGAATGGTCAATCAGACACTATCGAAGGTGAACTCATAAGAGCAGTAGAAAAGCTTCGATATGAAGCACAAAACAATGGGAATGGTAATTGGGATGAGGGCCTAGAGCGTTTTTGCGAATACATTTGGGATATTTTAAATGACAGTAAAACCTTCGAAAGCCATTCTTTAGAAGAAATTGAATTTGATATTAAAACATTACTCGATTATGAAAATCCTTATCTTGAAGACGATTTATATGATAGAATTACTGACCGAGTTGTTGAATGGAGTATTGCTCATAATGGTCCAATTAGAAGAGAAAAAGATCCAAAACAGTATAGGTAAGTTATTGAACTAACAGGTGCTTTAGTTTAACAAGAGTTAAACAACTTTATTATCTCTTAACAGTACCATGATATTTATTTTTCCATTATTGAAACAGAGTAAGATAGTAGCTAGTTCATCTTAAAGCGAGTTTTTTAATTCAAATTACAAAAAGCTATCATCATTAAACATGATGATAGCTCTTATATTAATCAAAACTTATATCTTCTTTATTTTTTTCTAAATCCCCACCAACTAAAACTAGTTGTAGTTGTTCATAAATTTCCTGTGTATCCGGTGTAGTTTCTGCTTGTTTACGTTCACGCTTAACTGCAGAATCATTTTTAACTAGTGATTCTTCTTTAGTTTCTGCGACCATTTCTACGTGCTCCAGCACCGCTACACGCTCTAAGCCTTCCATTTCATCTAGATCTTCTACATCATCTGCATCGTCAATTATTTCTGGTTCTTCTGTTTGTATAATCTCCTTCTGTTCTTTTTTCAATTCAATTACTGGTTGCTCTTGTACTATGTTCTCTTTTTCAATATTAACTTCAGCAGCTTCAATTACCTCTAAAGGTTTGTTTTTCGTATTTGCTTTTTTATTTGCTTTTGCTATAGCAATTTTCACTTTCATCACTCTTAAAGAAGAGGAAATATGATTTAGTATTCTGCCTAACCCATAGAAACGAATTGCCTCAACTATAACACCCATTACAATTCCAAAAATCCATGAATTAGAAAAGTATCCAACTAAACCAAATGTTATAACTCCTGGTAAATATAAGCTAGCATAGGCTATTAAATTAGGTAAAGCTTTTTCTACCGTTAATTTAAAGCTATATTTAACTATTAAATATATGCCGCTTAACCCTACTATTAAACCACCCAGACTTAATAATAAATTTTTAAAAGTTTCACCTATCATTACAATTTCCTCCCTTAATGTTTTAATTTTAATTTTTTTATAAAATTCCTCTTTACGTTTTACATTTTTTCAAAAATCAAATAAATTTATAGCTAATTGTCCTTCTGCAATTTTCCGTTTCTTCTTAATTGATTTCTTTGTCTCTGTTACAATTTCGATATCATCAAATTGTATATATGCTGCTACATCATACAAATGTTGATATACATCTGAATCTGATACATTATTTGTACCAAATGCGACAATCTCATCTACCCTAAGTTCATTTTCTTTATATTTAAATCCATTTATTTGACCTTTAAGTATTCGTTCAACTATCTTCTTCTTATCATGACTTATTGAAGACACCATAACTTCATGAATACCCTTCTTCTTCATCCATAAAATTAAGGAGTTATATACACTTTCCTCAAGAGATTCAGTGTTATTAGATCCTCTATTAAGTAATTCTCGTGCTCTTATAGAAGCATGAGTTACCCATTCTTCAGTTGTGCCTTTAATTTTCTTTCCATTTTGTATTTGTTTGATTAATGCCGTCTGAAGATCACCAGAATCCCCTAACATAGCTGATAACCCTTCAGATGATACGGTTCCATTAATAGCCTGACTAGCTCGATTTTTTTCCGCTATCAACTGAGCCATCGCTTCTTGAAACGAATTTGAATAAGCAAAATAAAATAATCTACACTCTTGTTCCTGACCAATTCGAAAGGCTCTTTTCGCAGCTTGTGCCATAATAAACATGGACCAATCAAACTGATAGAACATTATTGTTGGTGTCATAATTAAGTCAATACCAACCTCAACAAGGCGAATTGAACAAATAATTATATTAACACCATTATTTACTTTCTGTGCGATCCATTCCGTTCTAGAATCAGCTGCTACAGTATTACTTCTCAAAATAGCAACATTAGCTCCTTCTACATTTTCTTCAAATACTTTTTTCAACCTTGGTTGAACATCTCTTCCAGCTTTACTACTACCTGTATCACAAACATAAACAATTGACGGTCTATTCTCATTTACTTCTTGTTGTAAAACCTTTATTATTTCCTGTTCTTTAGGAAGCAGATTAGATGGATCTAACTTATGTGGAGACCATATTAGTTCTCTACCTTTATCTGTTTTTAAAGTAATATCAGGATAAGTAAATGGATTGTCTGGATAAGATACACCCGTTTGAGAATACGATAGGTAAAGAGCTCCACTCTTTCCGTCACTTTTATACATAGAAATTGCCTTTTCAAAATGATAAGTCATATCTTTATTTGCTTCTTCTAATTCTTTATTCATTGGAACCAGGATAGTTGGTACATCTACAAGTTCTACTGGATTCATCCACACATCAAGTAATCTAAGTAAAACCGTATTATGAAGCAGGAACATACCAAATATAAAAGGGCTTATCCCTGGCTTTACTTTCAGACTCGGCGCTCTCAAAATTCCGCCGTGTGAATTTTTATTATTAAATTCTTTATTACTACCCTTTTTTGAATATGTGATTTTTTCAACATTACCAAATTCATAATTAAATTTCATATTCTCATTATATTTAAAGCCGTATTGAACCATTTCATGTGGAAATAGCCTCCAAAGAAGATAATATATATCCTCAGCCTTACCACCAAATAATGTCCCCGTACCGGCAATACATTTTTTTGAAGCTGCAACTAGCCCTGCTAAAGAATTTCCTTGGGCACTATTAGAACCCTTTAGTTTATGCAATTCATCAATTACTGCTATATCAAAAAAATTCTTCATCTTTCTTTTGATATATTGGATTGCTGCTACTTTTCTAGGATTCCCTTTTCTTTTTCTTATCTCAGGTTGTTCTAACTTCACGCGATTTACTTCATATTGATTATTGCTCCTTATTGCATCTAAGAGCTTTTCTTCATAAACTGTCCACTCTTTAAAACAAGAATATCGAGTTGGTACATAATGTTTCCAAAGTGATTCCCCGCACTCACTACAAAAAGCATTTTGGGGTTTACTCGAATTTAATATCCTTCTACTTGCACCAAATTCCTTCATGTCCATTGAATGTGTTGTTCTCTGTATAACTTCTTTGCCCTCTTCATTTAACACAGTAGACTCATTTTCTACAATTTGGTGAGCAGATCCACAATTAGGACAGTAGTATCCATATCGGTATGGTAATTTCCCTTCTAACGTTTGATTCTTAGTCTTTATATATTGAAATTCTACCGCTGGTTCAATTGCACAGCCATCACGCATAGTCTCATATGAAATCACAAAATATATTGGCTTAGTGGGCTTCGGTCTCCCTTTATCGATCCAGGATTGATGATATCTAATTAACTCTGCTGATTTTTTAATAACATGTACCTCAGCGTCAATTAGACTTTTTATTTCTTCCGGCCACTTTTTAGTTAGGTTTGTTGGGCATAATATAATCCCAAAATAACCTGATTTTCCTCTTAAATGATGATATCCATCTGCAACTGCAGTCATCATTTTAGATTTCCCTGTTGACATTTCTCCTTGCAATATGACTGATTTTTGTTTACACAAATGTTTTGCTAGAGCTGTACTTACATGTGCTTGTGTAGGAAAAAGCTGCGTCTTATACGAAAGAAAATGTTCTAAAGGCAAATCTATTAGAGGGTTATAAGATGGTTTCACCTCATGTGATACCTTCTCTAATATAACTTCTGCATATTTAAGCATGTAATCAGTTAAACTATTAACTTCTTCTAGCGCAGTTCCACAACCAGCCTCCGGAAAAAAGATTTCCTTCTCTTTTACCATCTCACTAATACAATGATCCATTTCATCTTCATTGAAATTGAACTTTAACACCTGGAAATTTTTAAATAACTTCTTGTCATAGTAACAAGGTACAGTCTCAATGCCCTTTTTATCTAATAATCTTTGATAAATAGGCTCTTCCCATTCTTTTAAAGTACCAATTCCATATTTTTTCCCACCTATAACGTTACGTATTGCAGCAGCTGGTGATTTTTCAAATGAAAAGGTATACGATCCTTCTCTGACCAAATCATGTACCATAATGATTGCTTTACGGCCATTAATGGTAATTGGAAATGTTGTATATTTTCCCTTTTCAGCATAAAACTGAAACTGTGATTCAAATTGATAACTTATTGAGCTTTTTTCTCCTGTACCGAACTTCAAACCAGAAATTCCATTATCAATTGCCGCTTTTATACTTTGTACTGTACTATCAATGCCTCCAATTATTGTGCAAAGTAGTAAGGGAGCACGCTGACCTATATCAGCAACGACATGTGCAAAGCAAAAGGCAGACTGATACGTTTTACCTTCTACAAGAACTTCTATCATCCGCGGATGAGTATCCGATATCTCAACTTCTTCTAAAATCTTAGCTATTGGCTCAAATCCATTTAGTTCATTCGTTTTAGTTGTAACATGCATTATTTTCCCTCCTACTACTTAGTATGAAATTTATTTAATAAGTTAGTGGAAGTGTTACAAATCCTTTAGAGTAACTGCATAATAAAATTTCCTTTCAAATATATACAACTACCTTCATCCTTTCTTTATAGAAGTATCTATATAAACGGCATAAGCCTAATTGTTTTTAAACACAAAAAACCCTTTCGGATATATGAATTTTTGTAAGCAAGGCTGCTTTACAAAGTCATTTCCCCGAAAGGGTTGTAGTATTTATGGATTATAAAAAGAAAAAAAAGAAAGTCTTACATACATTATATAAATTACTAGCATCATATTCAATTTATTTTTTGCGGAAAATTCAGACCATTATGTGTGTTTACGTTTTTTTGTTATAATATGGATATATTTTAAAAGGGTTAAGCTATAGATCCTTATTACTATTGATATGATTTCATAGTATATTATCATCTATTTTGAGTATTATATATTTTAAAATATTGATTGAATTGTGCTATAGTCCCTTATTATCTTCTGATATGTATGTAGCAAAAAGTCAAGATTCCAATTCTTGGCTTTTTTGTTATAATTAGATTGGTATATATGTAGACTAATTGTTTGCTATAGTCCCTTATCACTTCTTGATATTATATGATATGTCACCATTTATGGATAAAAGCACTACTTTATATACTTAAAATATAACATGTGTAACTTTTGAGTATGTTTAATAATTCGTCTTTAACTATTATTTCTATTTTAGGAGTGGATTCTATGGAAGGAAAAACTTTGATAAAGTATATTTTTTACTTTTTTTCTTATTTACTTGTTTACATACCCTCACTCCCAGTTATAGTTATTCTTGGTATGGCTGGCGCTTCTCCTGATGTAGAACATACTATACTAGAATGGATAATTACGATTTTTGAGTTAACTGTTACAATTTTAGGTGCTTGGTTTTTTAACTTTCTTTTCAAAAACATAATAGGAATTAAGAAAAATACAAAATTCACTTGGACTATCTGTATTCTTCATTTAATTCTTATTCCTTTGACCTGGAGACTTCTTCTTTATTATTAGATTGTAAATCTTTTTGAATAAAACTATATTTCAAATCCCGATTATTCAATCGTGTACTTGCATACTAAAAAAATAAATACCTTTGTCTGTCTTAAACAAATATTCTTCATAACAGCATGCATAATAACCTCCTGGATCTAATTTAATCCAATAAACCTCATCTGGTTCCTGTTTGAATACATTTAATAACTGCTGTATTATAAATTCCTTGGGAGTCACTCCATTTAAATCATATCCGTACGGTATTTTCCCAAACCAAGAAGACTCTCCATTGGGATATTGGCAAATTAGGAATTCTTTTTTCCATTCTTTCAAGCGGATAAGTTCTAATATGTCATTACTAGTAGCGTATGTTGCTTTTTTGGCTAGTTCAAAAATATTGTCCTTTTTATTTTCTGACATAATACTAACCTCATAATAATTACTTACATATTCGTCTGCATTTATATCAGCAAAATCGCTTAAGATTTTATTAATTGTATTCATTTTTTACTCCTTTTAACTTTAATTATAAGGGAACGACAATTATGTAAAAAGTAAAGCCGTCCTGATGGACGGTTTTTTGGATTTTTTTGGAGAACATAGTTTTTTCCGAAATGCTGACGATACTCCTTATAGTCTTGCGAAATATTATTTTAAATAATGCGTCTTTTGCTTCGTTATGATTATATAAATGTATATAAATTGTAAGTTATATGTCCAATTTTTTCTGTACTTATTTCGTTTTAGCTTCCATAATTTATGTATGTAGTGCATTCTTATCAATTTTCCCCATTACTTTAACTCATAGGGGCATTAACTTTAGAACTCTACTAATGGATAAGCAAGTTAATAATTGTACTTAAAAATGGAGTGATACGATGAATAAGACGTATGATGTCATTATTACCGGTGCTAGATGTGCCGGCTCTACCCTGGCAATTTATCTTGCTAAGGCAGGTTTCCATGTGTTGTTAGTGGACCGAGCGAATTTTCCAAGAGACACATTATCAACCCATACCTTTTTCAATAATACTGTCGATCTTCTTCGAGAAATCGGTGTCATGGACAAGTTATTGGAAACAAAAGCACCGCCGGTACGGGATATTAAATTTCAATTTGAGGATACCGTGATAGAAGGTCTCATCCCTGAGGTTTACGGAGAGGAAAGTTGTTATTGTATTAGAAGAACTTATCTCGATCATATTCTACTTGAACAGGCCAAATCCCAAATGAATGTAACTGTTTTAGAAGGATTTCGTGTGACGGATGTCATCCGTGATGACGAAACAGTGATAGGCGTGAAAGGTTTAGACGGCGACAACGAGAAACAAGAATTTTTAGCTCGCCTGGTAGTTGGGGCAGACGGCCGATCCTCTATTATTCGCAAGCTGGTAAAAAGTGAACTCAAAATAAGTATTCCGGCAACAGTCGGCATCTATTTCGGGTATTTCTCTGGATTTCGCCACGATAATGTCCCTAAATTTGAAGTATACAAGATAAAAGATAATACAGCCATTCTCTTTCCGACGAATGATGATTTATATGTAATTGTCGGCATTTTTCCATTAGAAAATAAGGAATTGATAGAACAGTTAAAATTAAATCCGGAAAGCTATCTACTCAATTTCTTTACAGACAACTTTCCAAATACAACAATTGGGGCGCGTTTAAAAAATGCAGAACTAGTAGAACCGGTCAAAGGCATTCTCGGATATGATAATTACTGGTATACAGGAATGGGAAAAGGATGGGCGTTGGTCGGAGATGCAGTTTGTTTTAAAGATCCTGGCATGGTGCAGGGTATCCATGATGCTATATGTGGAGCACGTATATTATCCAATATTCTATCAAAATATAAGGGACAATCCGATCAATCAAATCAAATGTCTGAAGAATATCAAAAGGCAATAGAAGATGAGTTTATGGTTCGGTTTCACATGGGATGCCAAATTTCAAAGAATGAACGCATATCTGAACAACAGGATGCTATCAACAAGCTAATCAGTTCCCATCCAGAGGCTATAGAGAAGTTTTTAGGGATTTACAATTATGCAAACGAGCCCGCTGCTTTAGAAAAAGAACTCACACGAATTATGCAATCAATCTAGCAATGATTTTAGAGATTAAGTGATTTAAGCACAAAAATAATTCGCTAAGAAATCCCCACTTACTCGCTTCCGCTTGAAGTGGGGATTTCTTAGCATCAACATAGACAAGGTCCGATGAGAAGCAGATTTCCCATCTCCTCTCTGCACCTATGCAAGGACTCCTTTTCTTCATTTGACTAAGCAACTTCTGCGCATGCAGAAGGGCGGGAACACACCGTCTACTACTTTTTGCTTACGCAATCCACAAATACTTTCTCTTCGTTTCTTCCGGGATATGACACATCTTTCCGTACAGTTCTTTTGCCAAATGCTGCGCGTGAATGTCCCAGTGTTCTTCGTAGCCGCACACACAAACGTAGTTACGTGTCCGCACTTTCTTTCTTATTTGGCAACAAGGGCATGTTTTTAAAGGTATTTACTTTTCTTTCTTTATGAAGTTACTTTAAATGCTCTCTACGTTCATATTTAGTCATTTGTAACAACCTGCTTTCGTTTTTAGTTCTGTTGTATCTTAATATCCTGTCTTTCCTCATTCCCGACTTTATTATATCGTCCCAATACATCCACTTGATATTTTTCAATCAATAGTAAGTTTTTAGTACCAATACCTCTTGCAAGTAAACTCCCATCATGTGATTCCAACGTAAATGCTCCTGTACTACTATCAAGCCCTTTAAAATAGCCCAGAATTTCAGTTAGATTAATATTTTCTTTATTTTCATTCTTCGCTTTTATAAATTTGCCTTCCTTAGGAACTACTTTAATTAGATCATTTGGAAATATGCTAAAAAGAAAAGTATAACTATTATCTACTTCTGGCCATTGCATAAATCCTTTTGCTGCAGTGATAATTTTTTTTGGTAAACTTCCCTTTATAAAATCGCTTAGATAAATAGGTACTACATAATATTTTTGGTCCTTTGTAAAAACATCAACTCTTGTAATATTACTGTTGTATGCTATACCTTTTCCTTGGTTCACCTGGTTCACAATATTTCTCGTATCAATAATTTTAACACTCTTAATCTGATTTCCTGGTTCTCCGTTTTTTTTAAGTTTATAAAGAGGTTTAGAAAATGCTTTTTCCTTATCCTTATTAAACTCCAAATACCTTTCTTTAATTGCTGCATAAGTATATTTGTCTGTTTCCTTTCCATACATAGGGAAATTTCCGTTTTCATCAAATTGAATATCTTCTAATTTTGTTTTTATAGAAGTAACCATTTTTCCCTTCTCATTAATTCCTATAGGACTTCTAATCGTTGATTTATGTGCCTCTCCAATGACTTTTCTTCTTGGCTTCTTAGAAATAAAAACAGGTTTAATATGAGAGAAATCCTTATCTAAATAGCTATCCAAGTTTAGCTTACTAATTAAATCTCTTACTTCAGGCGATATTCTAGCCTCCAGTTCCCTCGAAAAACTATTCCAAGGCTCTGGAAACATATAGTCGCCTTTTTGTTCTCGATTGTTATCTCTCCTATAGTACTCAGCCACACTATAAATTAGCTGATCAGTAATAACTGCAACAATGGCTGCATCAACAGCATGATTAAGATAAATTCCTCGATTTAATTTATTGAATCCCCACCTACTATGCAAATGAGCAACCATTTTTTCTTGAATGGAAAATACTTTTTGTTTCATCGAACTTTTTTTGAATTGTAGATGTTCATCTATGTACTTCTCAAAATAGCTTCCAATATAATGAGTATCAAATACATTATTGCTAATCATCTCATTTTCATATTCGATATCAAAATTTCTAACTAATAACTTCTCACGTTTTTTATCATGTATTTTTTTACTTGTACTCACTCTTTTCTCATATTCATTCCAGCACGTTTCTTCTGCCCCAAAATATTCAAATGGAATTTTATTTCCCTTCTCATACTTCGTTTCAGTTAGAGTAAGAACCCTATTATGATAAGTGTCGTCAAACGATCGATTATAAGGGATAATATGATTTACTATGGAATAACCTGGTTTAAATAGATTTGAAAGTTCCATTTGTCTGCCTGTATATAAACAAATACCTGATTGCTCATACCACAATTTATATTTCACAATGTCCATACCCGTTGGATTAAGAATCCCCATACTCAATAATTTAGTTTTTATTTTTTCATTCTCGGCCCGATTCTTTTTTAATGTGCTTTCTAATTCTTTTCGTTGCTTATAAGTTTTAGCCAAATCATTGGCTACTACAAACCTAATAGTATTAGGCGATCCATATTCTCTTATGATTGCGTTTATAACCTTCCTTGCTTGAGTCAAAGCCCTATGAACAACAGGATTAGTCTCTTGCTGAATTACAGGGAGAAAAAGTTTTTTGTCCCCTTTATTTTGATCACGGAAATTGTAGCCAGCACATAAAATAGCTTCCTTATAATCCAAACCTTCTTCTAAATATGGTATTAATTTATAAAGTGATTTAAATGATAAATGACATACTTTACTGAAATTCAACTCAGATACCGCTGCTATTACTTCATCTTCAAATACTTTATTTGCAATGTTACTTTTCCTTTTCCCATTAGAATCTACATACTGATTCCTTAAATAATCGCGAAATTCGATATCGTTTTTAAAAAACGTTGATGCAGCTGCAATTGCATCATAATCTCTTGGGTGTAATTCTTGTTTTGACTCGACATTTCTATCCTTTAGCTGTTTTTTAATTAAATGATATCCCTTTAATTCAATAAAAGTAGCCTTTTCAACTTTCTTTGTTTCTACAACATGCGAGTAAGTTAGATGATTAAATTTAGTATTATCATTTAGTTTTAAGGCTTTACGTATATCCACAAAAGATATATTTTTCTTCTTAAATGCTAGTTTGATAACAATATCTCGTTCTTCTTTTGATAGTTTTCTTAATGTATTATCATCTGAAACTTTTAGTTTATTAATCTTTTGTAATAAAGAAAAATATTGAAATGCCCAAGATGTTTTGGGAGCCCTTTTTTCTTTTTTTTCATAAATACAATTCCCTACCATACTCATCAACTGTTCATATGTTAGAGTGGGTCTTTGTGAGCCCCAAATATAAAGATAATCCGATTCTAATTTGGTGTTTGAGAATACATTACCCAATATCCTTTGAGAATTGAATATTGTTTTTATCTCCTTTAGTAAAAGTGATCTTGTCACAACACTGGTATAACTACCATCTTTATTACGTTTATGATGCGTAAATTTTTCATGCTTGCTAAACATTTCACCAACAGTCTTATATCCATTTTCTTTCATTATGCGCTCATTTTCAGAAACGTTCTCTAATAACTTTCCCTCCTCTTGAATTTCTACACTCTTTCTGATTGTTTGAAATCCCCTTCTTTGCACAAGGTGAATCAGAACCCTTGCAAATTCTCTATTATCTAATTTGCGCTCCAATGCCTCTACCCGTAGATTCCATACGTCTATATTAAAAGGCGAAAGGTATAGCGAATCCAGCTCCTTTTTAGACAGTAAATCATGTTGCACAATTAACCTTTTTATTCTTTCAATACGGTGCTTCTTTCTCCTATGTTTCCTTCGAGCTTTTCTTGCTTCTCGCCTTGGAGCTGCCGAAGCTGTTCCATCTGGATTTTCAGCTTTTTCAAAAACTCGAACACCTAAATCTTCAATTCGTTCTAAATCTTTATTAATTATCGACCATCCACAAGATGTAATACCGATACGTAGACCAATATCATAGTTCATTTTATAAGCCCCTTTTTAAAGTTTATAAAATATAAAAAAACACCATACTATGCAAGATAGACAGGTGTTTTCTTCATTCGGTTTCAATGGGGAGAAACCCAACTAACCAGTCGGGTATGGCGATCCCCTACGCCTCGGGTCATAAGCCCTTACTATAGAAACTTATTACTTCTTGATATGATAATTCTATTATATCACTTATTACAATCTATTCAATATTTTCGGAAAATTAATTCCCTTATTTTTCCCTTTCTATAAAATTTAGTATTAAAGGAATTTCATATTTAGAGAAATAGGTTAATATTGCTCCGCGATTAGTCCCTTTTCTCGTATAAACTGTTTTTAAAGATGTATGAAGTCTACTATGAAAAATTTGATTTATTTTTTGAAGTATGGGTTCTGCACCAAATATCCTCAGTCTTGGAAACTTTTTATTTTTTTGTATTCTAGTATCTAAAGTGTGATGAACACTTACGTACCCCCGGATAAATTCTAATTCATCAATTTCACCAAGCGGGAACATTCTTATTTCAGATCGATTACCAGTCCACCCTAAAGAAAGCAAATAATTATAAAATGGATGTGATTTCGTATAAGCACATGACCAAACATCTTCATTATTGTTTTTATGATTACTTACTCTAGTATGTGGTATTATACTTGCAATATAGTTAACAACCTCTTTATTTTTGTTTTTATAAATAAAAGAATTCATCTGCTCATATTGTGATAAAGTACCATTTCCCCATACAATACCTAACACATAGTAGAATTCCTTAGTGTCTTTTATCTGATTAAACTCACTTCTAATCTGTTCCCATTTACAATTCGGTGTATATTCATCTAGCCGTTTTAATTCATTCATTACTGTTTGTTTTGTTACTTGAAAATGTTTTGCGACCTGAGCATAATTACCATATTCATCCCAAAGTGCTAGTAGTTCTTCCGTCTTATCTGCTAATAATCGTCTTGTCATAAATATTCACCTCACATCTTTATTATAACATCTGTATCACACTAATTTCTTGATAAAACCATTTGGTGATAAGGTCTTAATGCTTATCTTTCTCACTGTTCTTTCTATATTTTTTTCTGTAATAGAGCCATCTTCATTTTGAATTTGTTCTACTTCCGTCTCTTTACTAACTATTTCTTGTCCTTGTACTATATGGAGATCCTCAGCATTACCAATCATCCCATTTACAAAACCACTAGCCATTAATAAAGCTAATTGTCCTGAGTTAAGATTGATAATTGGTTGATTTTCCAATGAAATTTCTCTAGGTTTGGTTTGCTCAATAAATTGCTCAAATCCTGAAGAATTAATAATCCCTTCATAATAGTTATCTTTAGAGTCCAACTTGCTATAAAAGATATTTATTGGCTTAATAGCAGCTGGAACATCCCATTTCAATTTTCCAACAAGAGAACTAATCGTTCTTACGTTTTTTAAAACAAATTCTTCATCGTCCATATTTATAAGAAAGTTATAGACTTTTTTGTTAATGAATTTTGAAGTGTCGCTACTGCGCTTTCTTGCAATCATCACACATTGCTTATAGTCATCGTAATCTTCATCAGAAAATCTAACGACAGCAATTTTTTCAAAATGGGTACTAATAAATCTTGCCACCTTTTCTGCAGCAAACCTATAAGACGGAATTACATAACACATAATACCTTCATCCGCTAAGTACCTTGTAGCTCTTTCTAATTCAATAAATTCCTTTCTTTTAGCACCCTCTAAATCATCTGCTCCAAGCATTTCAAAATCATAAGGTGGATTTAAATAAATGAGCTGAAATGCATTTCGTTGCACTACCATTGTCTCTATAGCTGCATTACTGCAGTGATCCAATAGTTCCATAGCAACTTTACATCTAGCCTTATCTACCTCAACTCCGTATGTTTGTATTTGATTTTCATCGCTTTCTAAACTCTTAGCTATTTGCTTTAATATTCGTCCTTCACCACAAGTTGGATCAAAGAGGTTTATTAAGCCTTTGGGTTTATTAAATAGTTCAACTAGATATTGTCCTTGTTGCTCTGGCGTTGCGAAAAATCCACTTCTTAATTTGTTACCAATATTACTCATAATTACATCTCCCTTTAATATTTTTTTACTTTTTAATACCACAAAAAAGCGGTCTTCGGATAAAGATATTAAGCACATTAAGCTTAATTCTCAGTCCGAAAGACCGCTAATATTTGTGGATATAAAAATAAAATTAAAAAGTATACTTTTATTTTAACTATAAACCTAAAAAAATTCAATTTGATTAAGTATAAATTAGTTCATGAATCAAGTGTAATTTTTCAAATTACGAACCTCTACTAGCAACAATTCCTGCCTTAGATAAAGCAGCCATCGTTATGCTATCATAACTGCCTACTGCGCCTGTATAAAAAGACCTCTCCCCATTGTTTAATTAAAAAAATGTTTTAGACTAAATATCGTTGGTCTAATTAGATTTCTCAATTCTTATTTTTCTAATTTAATTAAATAAAGATGTAGACTAATTGCTAAACTTCATTTCTTAAAGAGAGTTTTTATTAAAATAAAGTATTAGACTAATTAGTAGATATGTGATTTTTATACAGAAGTAAAGGAAATCCTGAGAAATCTCACTTAAAAAAGCTAACGGCAGAATTCGCTCTTCTTAAACCGTAATATTAACAAGACGTATGTTACTATAAGGAAACAGAATATTCTTTAATAACGGAGGGGATTAATTTGTTGGGTGAGTTAGAATTAGTGATTGATGCCAAAGCTACTCTCGGGGAAGGACCCTCCTGGGATAGTAAAAAGCACCTACTATATTGGGTTGATATTTTAGAAAAAAAGGTTCACATTTATAATCGAATCACAGGTGAAAATAAGTCAATTTTTCTCGGACAAATGGTGGGATCAGTTGTTCCTAGAAAATCTGGTGGCATGGTACTTGCTCTAGAAAAAGGTTTTTATTTTCTAAATCCAGATACTGAAGAAATGGAGGCTATTTATGATCCAGAAAGCCATTTAGAAGAAAACCGATTTAATGATGGAAAATGTGACCCTTGTGGCCGTTTTTGGGCGGGAACTACTGATTCCATTGGTATTAATGGAAAAGGTGCCCTATATTTTTTAAATACAAACTTACATGTAAAGAAGAAGCTAGAGCAAGTGAGTACTTCTAATGGCCTCGCTTGGTCACCTGATCATATGTACATGTACTTTATAGATACACCTACAAGAAAAGTAGTTCGATTTGACTATGATGTTCATACAGGACATATCGAAAATCCTCAAGATGTTATTGTATTTCCGAAAGAAGAGGGGCTTCCTGATGGTATGACAATTGATGGGGAAGGAATGTTGTGGATTGCACATTGGGGAGGTTCTAAAGTATCAAGGTGGAACCCTAAGAGCGGGAAACAACTACTCACTATTCCTATCCCAGCTTTATATGTAACCTCTTGCACATTTGGTGGAAGTAACTTAAATGAGTTATACATCACAACAGCAAGAATGAACAATACAAACCCAGAGATTTATCCCAATGCTGGTGGAATATTTCGAATGAAGACAAATATCAAAGGGTGTCCTACATACCAATTTAATAGCTGAAATTCATTAGATACATTAACTTTTGATAACGGGGGATTATGTGAATGAAAGTCTCTTCAGATTTTCTGAAGAGACTTTTAAAGCTTTTACAATACGTTAGTTTTATCCTAGCAAAAGATACTTTCATGTACAGAGAAAATTTTTCAGTCTACAACTATTTTTTAACAGTCTAATACTTTTTTCTATAGTCTAAAACATTTTTTTAATTAAACACCCATAAAATTTTGATGTTTCTTTTCCCCAAAAACACTATCATATAAGAAGGAGGGGAATTATGCTTACAGTAGAGAAAATGTTAGAGAGTTATGGATTAGATTTAACTAAAAACATAAAAATCGTTCGACATAAAGATGAGGATAGAATTGATGTTGTTAATTTATATGAAAAAGGACAATTAGAGTTATACCAAAAACATCAAAAAGATGATGTTTTTGGAGAATGTGAATATGTGGTTAGTTTCCTAGACTTTGAGGAAGGTAAAAAAGCTGTATTTATAGGTGTTTACAAAGTGTTAAGCAAATCTACGCCAAATAAGTTCATTACTGATAAACTTTATGATTGGATGAAACCTGAGTACAAAAAGGGGAACGCATACTATTACGAAATGGAAAAAGTCAAAGGATTTGAGGAACTAGAGGATCGGATGATTATTAATTGGTCCGAGCGAACATTTCATATGTGGTTTGCGCCACTAAAAAAGGTAAAGGCAACCAGAAAGAGAAAACAATTTGATATTATAGAAATAATTCAAAAAGGCGCTATTCGTAAGTTTCCAGGATTTCTGGATTTTACACTTTCATACAACGATTTAAAAAAATTATACGATAACCCTGATGTTAACTCCACTTGGTGTAAAATGCTTTCCTCAGTAGCAGGAATCTATACAATTTTAGATAGAGCAACAGGAAAATTATATATAGGTAAAGGAAATGCATATGGTGGAATTGGAAAAGGCGGGATATGGGGAAGATGGGAATCTTACGCTAAAACTGGACATGGAGGTAATAAACGATTAATGGAACTACTAGAAAGTAATCCAGAACGTAAAGAAGATTTTCTCTTTTCGATATTACGTACATTACCCAAAACAATTACTAATGATGAAATACTCGATATAGAAAATATTTATAAGGAAAAATTGGGTACACGCGAATACGGCTATAATGCTAATTAGTTAGTTTTTGCAGCTTTATAATAAAGTTTGATTACAAATCACGAATTATGCTTAATTTCATCGTATTTAAAAAGCTATCGTTTTGAATAAAGATTGATCAAAACGATAGCTTTCTTTTATTTTTACGAACTGTTTTTATAAATAAATTTGATTATTTTAGTTCTCCTTATTCCATTAACGCCCCTTTAGTTAAAGAAGATGGTAACCATAATTATAATCCTTTTAGTTTTTCCTGCTGAACAGTATCGTTGTACTACGAAGCAACTGGTTGTTTGTTTTGATCAAATAACTGTTATAAATGAACTTCCATTTCTTACTTCCTGCGCTTGCATACCAATAGCCTTTAAAATATGATCATCTTCTTTGGCATTTTCATTATACCAAGCTCTAATAAAATGATAGTAATCATCAACATCCCTCTGGTATATACCAAACATCTCCGGATATCCTATGCTATCCTCTAATTTTTCCTTTTGAAAACCTGTTATTTTACCATTTCTGTATAACTTTTTAATTTCTCTAATACACACTTCATAGCTATGTTCACCAGAAGGATGCCTTAGATATGTGATCACGTTATTGTACTGACCGCTTATCAGTGGTTCTATTATTTTAGTCAGCTCATTTGAAGTTATAGCTTTTATTTGTACACCAGCAGGAATAGTTGTATTAACAATGGTTGCTGGCTCTGGTCTACCAAGTTCCTCATTCATAGTCAAAAACATAACATCAAACTGTCTGAAATTCGGATTATAGTATCCTGGAAACGTTTGGTTAGTCATTGGGAATCCGACACCTACAGTTTGATACTTACTATAAAATCGACTTGATAACCTCTTTCTGGATGTGCTCCATTTAAATATATCATATCCAAACCTTCTATTTACCTCATTAGCAAGCCTTACTGTCAATGATTCAAATATATATCCTGCGATAACTGAGATATCCTGATTTATGGTTCTTATTGCTACCTTTATCTTACCGTTTTGAGTTGAAATAAAATGTCCAGTTTCTATTGCATCCGCTACAAAATCATCCCAATATTTCATACGCAGTATTTTTAATTTTTCTTCATTAGTAAAACTTGGATGCCTTGAATCTATTATTCCTGCCCCAACAGTACTTAACTTATCTATAATAAATGATTCGATTCGAGACCTATCATCCATATTTGAAATAACTAGTTCACTCACTTAACCCACCTCACATACTTATTTAATTCGCACCCAAACTCCTTCAAGCGGTGTCTACAGATTTCTCTTTCCTCATCTATGAAGATTCCTGGTATTCCACACTCTTAAAACCAATGCCTCTACCGGCAGATCGAGTCTACTGTTCTCCCACTAAATTTCAAACCCGTAAGTGCCTCCGCTTTTTGAGATTAACTGTTTTGCAGCACTAAGGCCATCTTTTCTTGATACAAGTTGCATAAATCTTGTGACATTATATTTAAGCTCTTTCTTTGCAGTGAAATATATATTATTCATAAATAGGTACTAAAATATAATTTGTATATAAAATTGACATAAAAACCACCTTTTTTAATAGGTGGTTTTTCCAATTTAATATAAGAAACTGTAAAATTTTTTTCATCTATTAAATTCAGCAATTATTGGCATATGATCACTAAACTCAATCCAATCTTCACGAGATCCTATATGAAAAGATTTCAGTTGATCCAGTAATAATTTAGAAGCAAATAAAAAATCAATATGAAATGGTCTCGCTTTTTCTTTTCTAAAATAATGGGTCGCTTTCAACTCTTCACCATGTTCTTTCTTAGATAAATGATGATATGCACTCTTAATCCCAAATCCTTCAAGGAATTCAACAACCTCAGAGTGTGTCTTTACTCTTTTGATATGATCAAATAACTTATTACTGTTCCAATCACCTACAATAATACATGGTTCTTTTAGCAAAGAAGCATATTTCTCTAACGCTAAGTAAATTTGGCCTATGTAACTATCATAACGTTTTTCACCCTTTTGTGACCAAACTGCAAACATTATAAATTCCTGGTTATCAGCAGAGACTTTTGTTGGAACAATATAGCGGAAAGATTTATCATAGTCAGGATGGATTTCAATTTTATACCTTTTATCAAAAGTAATTATTCCAATACCCTTGTTTGGATTATCACCTTCCCATAAAAATTTATAAATACCTCTTTCTTTATCAATCTGCCCCCATTTTTCTGGTTGTTCACACTCTGAAATTATCAATATGTCTGCTTTAAGCGGTAATATTTTATCGATTTTCTTCCTAAATGCCCTATCTGCATTCCATGCAACTATTTTCATTTACCCAGCTCCTATATGTGACTACATAATATAATACAACCTATTGACACCCTAAAATTTTTTAGATCCGAAATAATTGATACATACATATTCAAGCAAAAAAAGGTCATTGCAACAATGACCTTTGCCACTCATGTATTTACAAACTTTTTAACTATTCTTTGGTTTGTTTGCTGGAAAATTAAAAGCTTTAAAAACTTCTAAATGTACTCCAGTAATTTGCCCTTCTATAAAATCGATAAATTTATTAATCTCCATATCAGATGCCTTTGAATTAAGAGTAAAATCATAAGAAACAATGGCTTTAGTACCATCAATGTCATAGTATGTTAGATTAAATTTCGGATGATTTTCCACTCCTTTGACTAATTCATCAAAAAAGTCTTTAATTGAAAAACCATACACCTTTGGTCCTTCTCTCTCTTCAACGACTTCCACTTTAAGTTTCATATCTTCAATTTTAGTAATATTTATTTGAACTTTCTTCATAAGAGCAGTTTTTGGTTCACCATAATTTACAAGTGCATACGTAGTATTTAATTCGAGTTGTCTTAAATCCATATTCATCGCTGCATCTCTTGATAAAAATACTTTCACAATTATATCCCCCTCTCTAAACTATTTAACAAATAAACACCGATTATATAACCCCGTTAAACATTGCTGCCAAACAGGTTTTTATATTCTATAGATATACAATGATTTCGTGATTCATTATTAATATTCCTTTTGTTACTAACTATTATAGCCAAAAATCATACAATCTATTACCGTATAGCAACCATTTATTAACATAATTTTACCATATTATGTTGTACAACATCAAACGAACTTTTAGAAAAGTCAAGTTATATGAAAAATCAAAATAAACCATTGCCATATGGTAACCCTAAATGATAATATAAAAACAAAGGTATCACATTACTTCACTTTTTTGTGTCTATTAAGGAGAAAGAATGCGAATGAATATAACACCGGAACTAAAGAAATGGCTCGCACAAGAGCTCATGATAACTAAAGATGTAGCTGCACTTCTTGGAGTTTCTAACGCACGAGTTAAAGCTCTGGTTAAAGAAGGGCGTTTAATCCCTATTAAGTCTGAAGAAAAATGTACTATTTTCCTTCGTTCTGAGGTTGTTATATTAAAAGAAGAGTTAAGAATTAACCGATCAAAGTTTATGAAAAAGGATCCAAAAGATAAATAATATGATTAGACAAGGAGGACAAAAAATGAACAATTCAAATCAAAAATTGATTGATAAAGACGCTAAGAAAATAGGTGCGAAAATACTAGTATTAAAACTCAAAAAAAATAACCAACCTGCAAAAACACGTGTGTTAATTAAAGTGAAATATTCCAATTGCATCGAAGTACATTTGCGGGACAATTTACACTCCACTACAAATGTTTCAATTTTAGAGAGTATCAATGATGTACAAGAACAAATAATCTCAGCTTTAGGTATTCATGATATTAGACTAAAATTTTTGCAAGATTCCCGCTGGTTTTTATATGGTCATGATGGTACGATCCGTGAATTTTGCTATGGAGAATTAGAACCAATCAATTTAGATTCAGGCCACTTAGACCAAGACTTCTTAAAACTCACCCTAGACTCTGCTCCAGATATTACTTTTGATGTAAGTATCCCTAAGAAACAAAAGAAGAACATCATTAACAAAAAACACCATCAACTTGAGTTCCATCTTATCTAATTTAGTTTAAATAATATATTCTCATTTACAACCATGTTTAAGGAAGTGATTTTTTGAAAACCCTTAAAGACCTTTTTAAAAGGAATAGCAGGCCGCAATTTCCTATTCAAGATACTAAAGCGCTTTCCTCCAAAGAAGTCGATTATTTAATTTTAGATTTAAGAATTAAAAATGATGATAGAAAAAAATTGGATCTCCCGAAGCCTGTTAAAGAATTCGGGGATTTGATTACTGAAAAATTAGTAAACAAATTAATGTATGGTATCCAATTTAGCGAACTAGAGGTAAAGATCTTAAATGGGTTTTATCGTGACGTAGACGTCTCTTTTATTGAATTTCTATTGCTAACCGATTTAATTCAATATCAGGAGCCTAATAAAGTAATAGCAGACTTACAAAGACAAGGTTACTCTTATATAGAGGGCATTGGATATTTACGTTTTAGAAATTATTATCAAACTAATTAGCAGTTTTTAGGAGGATATATATAATGACTGAAGTTAAATACTTAAAAAGTATGTGCACAATTGTACTATGTATGAAGTTACTATGTGTTTGTCGCGAAAACTTTTAAATGTTTTTAGTAATCAAAAAAGCTATAAAGAAATTTTATCTCTTTATAGCTTTGAATTAATGAATTACGCAGTATAAATATACTAAAGTCATCGATAATAACCATTTACACTGTAGATAGACTAGCTTAGGATATTAAAGGTAATTATTCCCTAAATAAAATTCATTACCTTTAAGAAGTAGCGCCAACTTCCTATCAACTTAATATTTTGAAGTATCTCCCAAATGATAAAAATGAACTTCCTTGCTATAAATGACACAATTTCTTCGTTTTGGAGCATTATAGAATTTCAACTTGATGCCGATGTAGCAGGCCACCTACTATAAGGGGATCTTATTACTCCCTGTTTACTCATCTTTTATTTTAATAGATATTATATATTAATAAATTGTTAATTTTTTTGTTCCATATAAATTTAAATACTCTTGAATTTTAGAAAGATGAACATAGGTTTTACCATGCTCTTTTTCCATATAACTCATTACATCAGAGATTGTAGCAACTGCATATATTTCTACACCATACGTTTTTGATGCTTCTTCTAAGGCTGAAAGTTGAGAATCTAATGCTTTTTCTTCTCTATCAAGAGCAACAAGAAATGCGGATAATTCTCCACCTTCTCTCTCGATAATTTCTTTTGTTTCTTTAATTGTTCTGCCCGATGTAATAACGTCGTCTACTGCAAGCACTTTTCTTCCTTTTAAAGAAGTCCCCACAATATTTCCACCTTCACCATGGTCTTTTTCCTCTTTACGATTAAACGCATAATTAACTCGTAGTCCATGTTTATAGAATAAAGCCATAGACGCAGATAAGGAGATTGGGATTCCTTTATATGCAGGGCCGAAAATAACATCAAATTCGATGTTATTTTCTATAATACTAGAGGCATAGGATTCTCCTAATTTAGCTAATTTAACTGAATCATCAAATGAACCGAAATTAAAGAAATAGGGGCTGTTACGGCCTGATTTTAATTTAAAACTTCCAAATTCAAGGATTTTCTCCTCGCAAATGAACTGTATAAATTGATTCTTATTAGTATTCATTTCACTATTTACCACCTTTTATTAATAGAAGATACACATATATATTTATGATAATTGGAATCTCTTTTCTGTTTCTTTTTATAATTTATATAATCAAGCGGCAAAATTAATATAGACTTCGAACTTAACATCTATATTTCCTAGACTAAAGTTTTACTTTCTATATTGTCTGGTTTCATAAACTTCTTAGCATCTATTCTCTGTTGAAGTTGTTCTTCTTCTAATAATATTATTCCTTTTTTCTCTAACCAAACATCATCATAAATCTGATCCAAATAATTTATCCCTGTATCTGGAATAATAGCCACAACTGCCTTTGCATTACTATTATTAAGCCAGGCCAATGCTGAGACGACTGATAATCCTCCAGAACCGCCTATCATGATTCCATACTTTTTAGCTAAGATACGACAAGTTGAAATCGCTTCTTGATCACTTGCTATACAAACTTGATCTATAACTTCTAAATTTGTATTTTGGCCTCTCCAGCTCAACCCAACTCCGTTAATTAAATAGGGATTAAAGTGATTTTGGAATACAGCAGAACCTTGTACATCACAAGCAATAACATTAATTTCAGGATTAAATTGCTTAATAAATTTTCCGACTCCGCACAAATGTCCACCTGTACTTACTGCTCCCACAACAGAGTCAATAGGTAAATCGACAATTTCTTTACCAGTAGTTTCAGCATGAAAATTTGGATTATCAGGATTATCATATTGATTTGTCCAATATGCATTAGGATATTGGACTATAAGCTCTTTCACACGTTGAATTCTTGCTTTTTGGAAACCACCATTTTCATCTGGATTTTTTACCATTTCAACCTGGGCACCATATGCGTTATACCATTTTAATAGGTTCGAACTAATCTTTGGATCCACCACAATGATTACCTGAAATCCATAAACAGCTCCTAACATTGCTAGAGATTTACCCAAATTACCTGAAGTTGACTCTATTAAAATATCACCTTTTCGAATTTTCCCACTTTTCATAGCAGCTTTCACTAATCCAAGAGCCGTTCTATCTTTCACACTAAAATTGGGATTGAAGTAATCTAATTTTAAATATAACTTTTTCCCATAAGGTACCAAATCACTTTTAAAATCTACCACGGGTGTATTTCCTATACATTCTGTAATGTTATCATAAATCATACATTTATCACTCCACGATTTTGATATGCCCCTTAGTACTAGTTAGAATTTTATTTCCACTAGAAGAAATTAAAACCGGATCCTCTACGTGTAATGCTCCTAATCCAAACTCATAATATGGTGTTTCTACAGATAAAACCATTCCATCCTCAATTACATCCTCATTATTTGGAGCAAGTATAGGCAATTCATATGGTTCCAATCCTATACCATGCCCTACGTGATGCCTTCTGTATTCTTTGAAACCAGATTTATACACTGCGTCCATCGTTAAGTCAAAAACATCTGATCCCTTCATGCCAGGTTGAATTTCTTGCATAGCTATACATTGTCCTTTATAAAGTGCATTAAATTTATCATACTCTGGTTTCATATACTTATAAGATAAAACTCGTGCAATATCTGCCCAATATCCGTCACACACAATATCACAGTCAAACCAAATTAAATCTCCTGGCATTAATTTAATATCCTTACTTTGCCTACGCTGACCACCAACAGCATGTCTTCCGACTTTAATCATTGGTAAAACAGGTAATGCTCCTTTTTTAGCAATAGAACAATTAAAAATATTGGCTATTTCATATTCACTTATACCTTCAAATAAATTAGCAGCTACATCTTCAATTGCATTCTCTATACATCTTGCTGAATAAGCCAATGCTTGAACTTCATGATCTGTTTTTACTGACCTAACATGCCTTAAAATATTAGATACCGAAACTACCTTACTTTTTTTAAAACTATTACTAATAGTATCGATATGATATGGCTGCATTCCATCTTCATCTATACCTATGTTACAATGTTCAATGTCTATATCTTTTAAAAGAGCAATAAGCGCCTCTATCCCATTAGAATGGCTCGCATCGAAATTGGATAATAGTTTCAGACGCTCTTCTTCTTCAGAAAGAAGAACATTATTTTTATGTTCTCTATAAAAAACCCCATAAGTATATATTTTTCCTACCTGCACTCGTGCATCTAATACTTGATCAATTTCCCCAATAGAATGGACAATATGAACAATTTCAGGATTATCTATTGTAATAACTGAATAACATTGTCCAAAATATGGATTTAATGTCTTTACAACTGGCTGAAATCCTGTAAAATAACGAATATTTTCTTTTGTAGAAGCAATAATTGCATCTAACCCATTTTGTTTCATCTTATTAACTAAACGTTCTATATTATAAATCAATGTAATTGTTCACCTCAATTTCCATAGTCAATCCCAGTTCTTTATTAGTTCTAATACGGCAGGAGCTAATAAATTTTTATCTTTATATTCAATCCAACTTACTTCACTAATCTCTGCCTTAGGTTGAATTTTCCCTTCCCAATCCGCGGAAAAACATACAAGATCAACTACTGCTTTTTCGTTATAAGCTGGTCCTGTGACTGTATATAAATATTGAATACTCTCTGGAATTAATTTAATATTTAACTCCTCAAGTAACTCTCTTTTTAACGTTTCACTGGCCTTCTCGTCTTGTTCAATTTTCCCACCTGGTAGATACCAATGTTTATTATCTCGAACTCTTACTAATAATAATTTATTGTTTTCTTTTTTAACGAGACATGCACACTTTATCAGTTTCACTTTTCAATATCCTTTCCACCATATTGTACATTTTGCCTTTTTCGTATGATAAATAATGACCAGCAGCTATACGCATTGGGTCACCAGCATGATAGTACTCATATACCAATTGACGTTGTCCGAAAGCATCTCCTGAAGCATCCCATGCTAAGTTAAGTAGCATTGTTCTTTCTTTTGCATCAAATTCACCTGTTGAAAGAGCGGTCATTAAGTAATCTCCATTTTCATTGAAAAAGTCTTCATGATGAGGTGTCGCAAGCATAGAACCAGCGGCTAGTGATTGAATGCATTTTACCATTTTTTCATACATTTTTGGAAAATTATATCTAATTGCTTGAATTGCATTAATACTTGGTGTTATTACTCCCTCATTACTCATATATGCATCTTGTTCACTTAACACGATACTTGCCTTTAACAACTCTACATAGGATGTTAACTCTCCTAATTTTTCTTGAATGTTTATAAATTGATTCAGTTTTAGCATCTCAGCTAGCTTAATAGCAATGCCAGTTAAAAGCTCAGCTTTTGCCAGTCCTCTTACAATTCCTTGATGCCCCGTATGGTGCCTTGCAAAAGTCTTATCATAAAACTGATTAGATTTTTCTACATCTCTAAATATTAGAACTCTATCCCAAGGAATAAATACTTCATCTAATAATAAATAAGCATCTATTTCATCAAATTGATTTGTTAATGGATGATCAAACGTATCATAACCTTCTTTGACCAAAGGTTTTCTACATATTACTTTTAAACCTGGAGAATTCACAGGTAGAGTAAATGCTACAGCATAATCTTCATCTCCTGCCTTAAGGCCCGGCATATTAAAAATTAGGAGTTCATCTGCAATTGGAGCTAATGTAACAATCATTTTTGCACCTTTAACCACAATTCCTGATGCATCATAACTCACCACATGTACTCCTGCAAAATCATGTTCTTGTGCACCTAAAGCTTTTGAACGGTCAATCTGTGGATTAATTGATCCATGTGCTATAAATAAATTATTTGCCTTTACATGTTTATAATATTCTTCTGCATTTTGAGTATAATTTGCATATTCATCTCTACCAAAAAAACTAGCATGAGCTGATAGTGTAGCTACTGCTGCATTAATAAAGTCTGGTGTTCTACCAAGCATCCCATAAGAGATATCAGCTATTTCTTTGTAAGCCTTTCTTTTTCGCTCTAAATCTTTTATGCTTCTCGGAATTAGCAAACTAATTGAGGATCGTTGACCATCCGTATCTACAAAACTATGCTCTTCTGGTTTTTCATTTTGCAAACTATAATACTCTTCCACACAATGAATTGCACCTGAAAACGCTGAATGTTTTGTTACATCTTTAACTAATTCACCATTTAAATATACTTTTCGATTATCATTAATTCTTTCTCTGTACACCATTTTCTGTTTACCTCCAATATTAAGAATATTAAGTTTTTTTAAGACTAATAAATACTTATTTAAATTTCACATAAATAGATTGGATCCGTATATAATCTAATGGACTCTCTCCATAGTTTTAGCATCTCTTGCCAATCTTCCTCTACATAATCCTCACGGATTATGAAGCTTAAAGGTACATTTAAATTTAAAAAACGTCCACAATTTATTGTAAACTTCGTAACACCAGCAGGAAGTAAAATACCTTCATCAACAACTTGAGCAATTTGTTTTAAACTTAAAGATGGATAACGAATAACAATTCCATCTTCTTTTAACTCATTATTAGAAATACGTTGAAATTGATATTTATCTGTATATACATTTACAATTTGTTTCCATGTCTCTACCATTGAAAACAAATCTAATTGATTCATAAGCTTGGAATAAACATAATGATTATTCCCATCAATTGTAACGATTGCTAAATAATTATGTTCCTGAATAGGAACGTCGCTCCAATATAAATTAGTATTTTTTTTAAAATCTGCAATGAAATTTCTGTCATTTGGAATATAGTGCGCCCACGAATCAATAGATATTAATTCTGATTCCACTACTTGAACAACCATTCGTTTGCAATTTAAGGCTTGTAGAGACGATGTTCTATGTGCACCATCAAGTATTAAATACTTGTCCTTACTTATTTGAAAAGCAATAGGTGGATTCTTTAATTTTTGCTCTTCTTTAATTTTTTTACAAATTGATTTTAATCTCTTTACTTCATATTCTTCATGTAAAAATATTTGTTCGATTGGCACTACCTTTAATGCAGATAACACAGATTTCCCTCCCTAATCTCTTAAACATCCCACTGATAAAACCACAAATGTATAACCGGTACTTTATAAATGATGCAATTCGTCCAATTTATTAATTTATGATATTAATCAGATTTTAATAGTCTGAGAATTCCCAAACTTCCAATGATTAATAATATATCAAACCAAAAATGCTTTTTCAATAATATATGGTAAAATTTATTATTTTTTTACAAAAAAGTAATCGTCTGACATCACTCTTCAGATTTCATACATTTCATTTCCTTTATTTCTTTAAAATCCCTAACACTACCATGAATACAAATCGTTTCTTTATTAAAAGTATGGTTTAAATTTTAATAATATTTACTGGAGAACATAAATAGTTATATATTCGTAAACTATTATCACTAGAAAAAAACTTGATAAAATTTTATCAGAAAATTTTATCAAGTTTTTGCATTTCATCATCTTATAGATATTACATACAGGAGATATCATATCCATATCCAATTTTTTTGTTTTAAGCAGAAAAAAAGGGAACTTATTATAAGTTCCCCTCTCTATTTATTATAAACTATACTATTAAGCTTTTTTATCAACCCATTTATTTACAATAACATGATTGTAATCTTTCATTTGTGCAAAAAGCTCCTCTATATTTGTTGAAGATAGAATTAGATTAAGATTTTCTGGTCTTGCAAATCCTTTATCAACTGTATGTTGTAACATTTTAAGTAAGGGGTCAAAGAAGCCGTCTACATTAATTAACCCAACTGGTTTTTTATGAATACCAATTTGTCCCCAAGATAAAACTTCAAACATTTCTTCATAGGTTCCGTATCCACCAGGCAATACAATAAACCCATCAGCCAGTTCACTCATCTTTTGTTTACGTGAATGCATAGAATCCACAACTATTAAATCAGTAAGCCCTTGATGTGCAATTTCTTTATCTCGTAAAAACTCAGGGATAATCCCTACTACATTTCCACCAGCTTGTAAGGCAGAGTTTGCTACACTCCCCATTAATCCGACTTTACCTCCACCATAAATTAATGTGGTATTTTTTTTACCTAAAAATTCCCCTAATTTTTCCGCTGTGTTTTTATACTCTTCACTTTCTCCAAAATTCGATCCACAAAATACACATATTGAATTCATGATTTCGACTCCTCATTTCTAAAATATATTTCTTTGTCAACACCATTAATAATCATATCAAATTTCTTTGTTATTTTTTTATAAAAATATTAAGACATAACTCTCATGTCTGAAAAAACAACTTAAAAAACATTTGAATAACATTTATCTGTGGAATATAATGGATGAGGCGAGCTCGCTATATTCATAAAATACTATT
>WPCH01296832.1_pt1 | contig 29754 bp, 28 predicted proteins | sample 5399881 | NCBI WGS metagenome assembly WPCH01 (sample SAMN12869468, study PRJNA574797) | sludge metagenome | isolation source: wastewater treatment of pH5 | place: China:Beijing | collected 2019-05-20
AAATCCTGCATCTTAAACCCCGGGCTTAGTGCAAGTAATGCTTTAGAAAAGGGAGAACAAAGTTCTCCCTTTTTTCTTCAACCATTGATTGTGACCCCTCTGTGCAGGGATGCCAATTTACTTTTGCGTAAGTTTTAAGAACTCTTCCACATCATCTGTAGCTAGCTTAACGGCTGCTTCCCAGAAATCTATCTTGGTCAAATCCACACCTAAGTGTTTCTTGGCCAGATCCTCCACGGACATTCTGGCGGTATCCTTTAACAGGTTCGCGTAACTTTGGGCGAAACCTTGTCCTTCCGCCTTAGCTCTAGCATAGACCCCTGCACTAAAGAGATACCCAAAGGTATAGGGGAAGTTATAAAATGGTACGCCTGTGGAATAAAAGTGGAGTTTAGATGCCCAGAAATGCGGATGATACTCTTTCAAGCTTCCTAAGAAGGCTTCTCTTTGGGCTTGGGTCATAAGCTCATTCAATTGTTCCGAACTCACCTGCCCACGCTTTCTGGCATCATAAAAACGCGTTTCAAAGAGAAAGCGGGAATGGATATCCATGAAGAAGGCCACACTGCGTCCAATCTTGTCCTCCAAAATACCTAATTTCTCATCTGCACTGGTAGCCGCTCCAATAGCTCCATCCACAACCAGGAGCTCTCCAAAGGTGGAGGCTGTTTCTGCCACGTTCATTGCATAACGGCGCAAGAAAAGAGGAGCGTCCTTAAGTACATAACCGTGGTAGGCATGGCCAAGCTCATGGGCTAGGGTACCTAGACTACCAATAGTACCAGAGTAAGTCATAAACACCCTAGACTCTTTACTTAAGGGCAAAGAGGTACAAAACGCGCCCGGGCGTTTTCCACCGCGATTTTCTGCCTCAACCCACTGTTTAACCAAAGCCTCTTGGGTAAAATCGGCGATTTCTGGACTAAACTTGCGAAACTGATCAACAACAAAGGATGTTGCCTCTTCGTAGGGAATATTTTTGCTAGCATCCCCCACCGGTGCATTTAGATCATACCATGCTACTTGGTCTAGCCCTAGAAGTTCAGCTTTACGCTCCAAGAATTTTACCAAGTGGCCTTTGCCGCCATCTACAGCAGCCCACATGGCATCGAGCGTATCTCGCTGCATACGATTTCTTTGGAGAGGTTCTGATAAGACATCGCCCCAACCACGGTTCTTATATAGATTGATTCTAAAACCAGCCAAATGATTTAAAGTACTGGCAAAGAGTTCAGCTTTACTGGCCCATGCGGCCTCATATTTCTGGAAGACTTCTTGTCGGACTTCTGGGTCTGGATCCGACAAGAGATTGGCCGCCTGCCCCATGGAAAGAGTTTGAGTTTTTCCCTCCCTTTCCATCTCAATGGACATTTCACCAACAATGGTGTAATAAAGATGTGACCAGGCGTGATAGCCATCCACCTCTAAGTCAGTCACTAATGCCTCAAGCTCAGGCGACATCTTCGTCTTAGCCACAGTGCGCCTTTCATTCAGCGAAAAACTAAGTTCTTTGAGTTCCTCGTCCCTTAAGAACGCCTGCCAGTCTTCATCAGGGATATTTACAAAAATGTGATCAATCGCGGTAAAAACTCCTGCTAAAGAAGCACTTATTTGCCCTACATCCCCCTGTAGTAACTTGGCCTTGTTATCCTTTACATTCTGTGCGGTTAAACAGCCCAAAAAGGATCCACATTGCCCTAAATTAATCTGTACATCCTGCATATCATGGACAAGGGTCTTGAGTTGTTCCACATTAAGACTCGGCGTGAGATCCTCTACTTGTTTCTTGAGTGCGGCTATTTTGGCCCGCACCGTGTCTAGGTGTTTTTGAAGCTCGAGAGATGCGCTCCCCCCTGGAAAGATACTTTCTAAATCCCATACCTGTTTTAAGTTCGTCATCTGTATCCTCCTTTAATCTACTAAACGAAAACGAGCGGTAAAGTGACGCAAAATCGGTGGTTCATACTCGAAGGCAATGCCCTTAACCTCATCTCTCTTAGCATAAACCTTTGCGATGGAATCGGCAATATAACGCATATGATTATCGGTGTAAACGCGTCTAGGAATTGTTAAGCGGAGCAGTTCAAGATCAGAAAGCCCATCTTCTCCTGTTTCTGGATCGCGTCCATAGAGCAGAGAACCTATTTCAACTGCACGGATACCACTCTCCACGTACAGCGCGACAGCAAAAGCGTGGGCGGGGTACTGGCTCTTGGGCATATCAGGCAAAATCCTTCCCACATCTACAAAAACGGCATGACCACCAATGGGTGATTGCACAGGAATGCCTGTATCCTGCAAAAGTTTACCGAGGAGCCCCACTTGAGAAATTCGCTGGGTCAGATAATCTTCTTCTACCACTTCCTTCAGACCTATTGCTAAAGCCTCCATGTCTCTACCAGCTAATCCTCCATAGGTCGGAAATCCCTCTAAAGGCACCACCATGGCCTGACAACGGTGGAAAAGCTCCTTGTTTTCACGAATGGCTAAAACCCCACCAATATTAACTAAACCATCCTTTTTGGCACTCATGGTAAAGGCATCTCCATAAGAGAACTGCTCTAGGACAATTTCGGAAATACTCTTATGGGCATAGCCTTGTTCCCGCTGTTTGATGAAGTAAGCGTTCTCAGCAAAACGGGCACTATCTATGACCACTGGAATTTGATACTTTTGTCCAATGGCATAGGCACCTTTGATATTTTCCATAGAAATAGGCTGACCACCCACACTATTGCAGGTGACAGTTGTAACAATGGCGGCAATCGCGTCCCGACCTTTTTTCTGAATGAACTTCTCCATAGCTTCCAAATCAAAGTTACCCTTAAAAGGATGCTCCTTAGCAGTATCAAGGGCTTCCGAACTAATGAAGTCAACTGCTTTCGCCCTAGAAAGTTCAATATGTGCTCTGGTTGTGTCAAAGTGCATGTTCCCGAGAACATACTGTCCATCCTTTCTAACCAAGAGGGGGAATAACACTTGCTCCGCTCCACGTCCTTGATGTGTGGGTATCACGTACTTATAACCGGTGAGGTCTTGCACAGTCTCTTCTAAGTGATAAAAATTCCGACTACCAGCGTAGGACTCGTCTCCTAACATTAAACCAGCCCATTGCCTGTCACTCATAGCACCAGTGCCACTATCAGTGAGTAGATCAATGTAAACCTCATCACTACGCAGTAAAAACGGGTTATACCCCGCCTTTTCAATGGACCTTTCTCGTTCTTCCTTTGACAAGAGCCTGATGGATTCAACCATTTTAATCTTGAACGGTTCTGCTTGATACATTGTCTGCAAACTCCCCTTCCGGTAACCTTTTGTTTATCATTTCTTTACCAATAGTATTAGATTGACGAACGTCATTCCCCTTCACAAGAAAGCAAAGTTTTTGTGCCAGAACTGGTGCCACAGATGACAAAAGAGGCCACCCGTCGTGACCCCCTACCTTGTCAATTACTGTCGGTTTGATTGTTTGAATCCTCGTCAATTTCCGGAACATACTTGCCAGATTTTTTTCTTTTCCGGACGCACTCTGTGAGCAAGAACTCAATTTGTCCGTTAACAGAACGGAAATCATCCGCAGCCCAAGCGGCAATTTCCGCATAGAGCTTTTGTGACAAGCGCAGCGGAATCTGCTTTTTGCCCATTCTTAGTACAAACTCCCACTATTCACGACTGGCTGTGCATCTTTGTTACCACACAGAATGACAAGGAGATTTGATACCATAGCCGCTTTACGTTCTTCATCAAGCTGGATTACTTCGTTTTCGCTAAGCTTTTCGAGGGCCTTCTCTACCATGCTGACTGCGCCATCAATAATCACTGGCCTTTTCATTCATATACGATACCTCCTTGATATACTTATGATATCAGTATCATATCAACTTCCGGGGGAATTACAAGCATAATTTGGGAAGATTGTTTCATAATTGAAAGTTCCCTTGATTAAAGAAAAAAATGGTGCTATAGTGAAAAAGTCCACATTCTTAGACATTGAAAGGAGGCATCTTAGAGTGAAGTCCGTTCGTATATTATGGAAATACATGGAAAATAATCGACTACTATACCTTGGGGCAATCCTCTCTGTAGGGTTGGCTAGCCTGGCTGCAATTTCTGGACCTTTGGTGATTCGCATCACAATAGATTCTGTCATTGGAGATGTACCGCTCGCGGCGCCTTTATTGATACGAAGCTTTGTTGAAAACATAGGTCAAGCATTTTGGATCCCTGGGATAGTGTTGATAGTCATCACCACATTCCGGGGACTTTTTATGTTTCTAAGGGGCAGGCTTTCTGCCCAAGCAAGTGAAAACATTGCCAAGAGCATTCGTGATCGCATTTACGATCACATTCAACACCTTCCCTTTAAATACCACAAAGGGGCTGATTCGGGGGACCTTATGCAAAGATGCACCTCCGATATCGAAACAATTAGAAGATTTTTGGGCGTCCAAATGGTGGAAGTCGGTAACGCCCTATTCATGGTGTTTTTCATTACCACCATCATGCTCCGGACCGATGTACGCATGGCTCTGATTTCGATGATCGCCATACCCATCATCTTTACCTTCGCCATGGTCTTCTTTCTTAAAGTTAAGAAAGCTTTTAAAGAAGCCGACGAAGCCGAAGCAGAACTTACTACAGTACTTCAAGAGAACTTAATGGGAATTCGGGTTGTGCGTGCTTTTGCCAATCAAGACTATGAGATTGAGCGTTTTGATAAAAAAAATCAAGTCAATAGAGATAAAGTATACAGATTGATCTGGCTCTTGGCTTGTTATTGGTCGGCAAGTGACTTTATGGCCTTCCTTCAGATTGGTTTAGTCTTGATCTCTGGAGCCTATTTCACAGCCAACGGCGAAATAACCATAGGTACCATGGTGCTTTTCACCACCTATATTGGTATGCTAGTCTGGCCCGTTCGCCAACTCGGGCGAATCCTCACAGATATGGGCAAAGCCTTAGTGGCCGTAGAGCGCTTACAGGAAGTCTTCAATGAGCCTAAAGAAAATCTCTTAGAAAACTTTGAGAAGCCACCCATTGTCGGGAACATCGTTTTTGATCACGTTTCCTTTGGCTACGAGCCTGACCAAATGGTGTTAGAAGATCTGAGTTTTTCTGTGGAAGCAGGTCAGACTGTTGCCATTTTGGGCCATACTGGTTCTGGAAAGAGCTCCCTAGTTCATCTCTTGGCACGACTCTACGATTATCAAGAAGGCTCTATTAGGATTGATGGAATTGAACTAAAGACAATTGACAAACTTTGGATGCGCAAGAATGTAGCCGTCGTTCCCCAAGAACCATTTTTGTTTGCCAAGACAATCCGCGAGAACATTGCGTTAGCACGGGGTGATGTTGCCGACGAAGAGCTCCACGCGGTTAGTAAGGAAGCGGCAGTCCATGACGTTATTCTAGACTTTGACCAAGGTTATCAAACCCTTGTGGGCGAACGAGGAGTTTCGGTATCAGGTGGTCAACGTCAGCGGATCGCTATCGCGCGGGCCCTCATTACTCACAGCCCTATTTTGATTTTTGATGACTCGCTCAGCGCGGTAGATACTGAAACCGATTTAGCCATCCGTAATGCGCTCCAAAACCGTTCACATCAAGCTACTACATTTTTGATTTCGCATCGGGTTAACAGTCTTTCTAGTGCTGATTTGATCCTAGTTCTCGAACACGGAAAGATCGTGCAACGAGGGACCCATGACGAACTGATGGCCGTGGACGGTCCATACAAACGCATCTGGGAAATACAAAATACACTTGAAGCCGCATTTAGGGCTTGATAAAGAAGGTGATCCTATGCACCACGTATTGCAAGAAGAAACGCATGAAGAGAAGGTTGATCTAAAGCTCTGGCGTCAAATCCTAGGCCTAGCCAAACCCTACAAACGCTATATTGGCTTTGCAATTCTAGGAACAGTGGCCATGGCTGGCGGTGACGCCGTCTTTCCATACATGACCAAAGTGGCCATCGACCGATTTGTTGTCCCTCAAACAACGGATGGCCTTGGTTGGTTTGCAGCAACTTTTGTACTATTGATCATTGTACAGAGTTTCAATGTCTATGTTTTTATTAGTATGGCTGGAAAAGTAGAATCAGGGATTACCTACACTATCCGCCAAAAGGGCTTTGAACACTTACACAGATTATCTTTCTCCTTTTATGACAAGCGAGCGTCGGGATGGCTCTTGGCCCGCCTGACAAGTGATGTCAATCGTCTTGGTGAAATCGTTTCTTGGGGTTTGATAGACCTAATGTGGGGCGGGGTAGCTATGATCTTCTACTCCATCGTCATGTTTAGTATGAACTGGAGACTGGCCCTTTTAACCATCTGTGTGCTCCCTATTCTTGCTATTGTCAGTGTCTATTTTCAAAGACGTATTTTAAGATCCTATCGTGATGTACGTAGAATTAACTCAAAGATCACCGGTGCGTTCAGCGAAGGAATCATGGGAGCCACCACCACAAAAATTTTGAGTAGAGAAGAAGAAAACCTTCAGGAGTTCCAGTCTCTCACACAGGGACTGAAGGCCTCTAGCGTACGCGCAGCAATGTTTTCAGCTTTATTCCTACCTATTGTCCTGATGCTTGGCAGTATCGGTACGAGTCTTACCTTCTGGGTGGGAGGAAACGGGATTGTGGCCGGAACCATTTCCTATGGAGTCTTGGTAGCCTTTATCTCCTATACCGTGCAGTTTTTTGATCCGGTGCGTGAAGTCGCCCGCATATTTGCCGAATTGCAGATGGCCCACGCTTCCGCCGAGAGAGTGATGGGGCTACTGAACACGGAGTTAGAAATCCAGGACCTCCCTAGCCCTGATCAAGAGTTTCCAGAGCTGAAGGGTGCTGTCAAATTTGAGAACGTGTCATTTTCCTATAACCCCCTTGAGCCAGTCCTAGTAGATTTTAATCTTCAAGTCGAACCTGGGCAAACCATAGCCTTGGTAGGAGAAACGGGATCAGGCAAGAGCACGATTGTAAATTTAGCCTGCCGTTTTTATGAACCTACTTCAGGACGGGTGCTTATTGATGGTGTTGATTATAGGGAAAGACCGCTACATTGGCTTCAAGGCAACTTAGGCTATGTGCTACAGAGTCCACACCTGTTCTCGGGCAGCATCAGGGAAAACATCCGTTATGGAAACCTAAAAGCATCTGACAGTGAAGTGGAGCAGGCTGCTAAACTTGTAAACGCACATGAGTTCATTATGAATCTCAGTGATGGATACGACACAGAAGTTGGCGAAGGCGGTGGACTTCTATCGACAGGCCAAAAGCAGCTCATCTCCTTTGCGAGAGCAATCTTAGCTGATCCCAAGCTCTTTGTCCTGGATGAGGCCACATCTTCGATTGATACCGAAACAGAAGTGCTGATTCAGGATGCGATCAAGACTGTCCTTACGGGACGTACCAGCTTCATCATCGCCCATCGCCTCTCTACGGTACGGTCTGCAGACCTGATCCTCGTTATCCGCGAAGGAAGAGTTCGAGAGAAAGGCAACCATCATGAGCTCATGGCTGCCCAAGGATACTATTATCGTCTATACACCAATCAGTTTCTAGAAGGATAAAAGAGGGTTTTCTTGTGAGCCGGCGAAGTTTTGAGCAGAAATCAGACGAAGATTGAGATGGGGGATACCAATGATTCGAAGGAATGCGGATATTAAAGCTGATGTCCATGAAAAGCGTTTTGGCGGTGAAGGAACCGTCACCACTCGCCATCTACTTAATGGAGCCGAAGAGATGTATGAGAAGGGGCGCCTCTTTGCCCATGGTTCAATTGACGTCGGCTCTTCTTTGGGGTACCATGTCCATGAAAACGAATCAGAGACGTTTTATATCCTCCGAGGTACCGGTGAATATGATGATAATGGGACTATTTCTACGATCACAGCGGGAGATGTGACCTTTACCGCCGCTGGCGAGGGCCACGGCATGAAAAATACCGGGCAAGAACCTCTAGAGTACATTGCGCTAATTCTGTACGAATAATCTGTAATCTGTAAACATCGTGAAAAATGTTACATTATCCTTGACTACCATGTGTCGCTAGGCTATAATAAATTCGAAAACTGCATAAGGAATTCTTCGGGGCGGGGTGAGATTCCCCACCGGCGGTAAAGTCCGCGAGCGATCACTAGCTGGTTGCTGATTTGGTGTAATTCCAAAACCGACAGTATAGTCTGGATGAGAGAAGAAACGACGGCAATGTTGTATTTAGCTTGTCATTTTGTGAGCAACCTGAAGAATTTCAGGTTGCTCTTTTTATTAGTAACTCAAATCGGAAGGAGTCAAGTCATGTACAAGAAATTAGCTTTATTGGTTATCGTTCTCACCCTCGTCGCCGGAATTTTGGGAACCGCAAGGGATGTCCAGGCTTCCCCTGTCACAACTTTGAACTATTGGCATTACCTCAGCGGAGATAATGCCCAAATCCACGAAGCAATGATACAAGAGTTTAATGAAATGCATCCCCACATTCAAGTAGACGTTCTTTATACCGGAAATCAATGGGTCACCAGGGACAAAATTTTGGCTTCCGTAGCCGGTAGCGTGCCACCAGACGTGGCTTTAGTGGACCAATTTTGGCCCCCTCTCATGATCTCAACCGGTGTGTTAGTACCTTTGCGGAATTTCGTAGACCCTGAAGAGTACTTACAAGACTTTAGCCAGATTTCTAAGGATACCGTCACCATCCATGGCGACGGAGAAGCTTGGACAGTTCCATTTTCCTTAAGTAACCAGATTTTACTTTACAACAAGGATAAGTTTAGAGAAGTTGGCCTAGACCCTGAAAAACCCCCTACAACTTGGGATGAGCTGGTGGAGTACGCTAAGATCCTCACCCGCGATATCAATGGTGATGGACGGACTGATGAGTGGGGCGTGAACTTCACTACTAGAGCCAACATGGGTTCTATGTATGCTTTCATCACGTTCTTATGGCAGGCCGGGGGCGAGATTTATAGCCCAGATTATAGCGAGGCTACGTTCAATGACGAAAGGGCACAAGAGACAGCACAATTTTGGATCGATTTAGCCCATAAACACAAGGTGCTATCTCTCTCCCCTCCTACGGAAGGTTTCGAGATTGGCCGTATCGCTATGCAGTATTCCAGCACATCCTCAATTGCGGCAACCAAGAAGAAAGTGAACTTTGATCTAGGAATTGCGCCACTACCAGGATACAGAAATACCGTAACCGGCGTAGGTGGCAGCAGTCTAGCTATTTTCAAGACCAATCCTGAAAAGGAAGCAGCAGCATGGGAGTTTGTAAACTGGATTTCCAATGCCGAGAACAACTTGAAATGGAGCATGGCAACGGGTTACATGCCTCTAAGACTATCAGTGCGAAACTCACCAACCTATATGCAATACCTTGAGGATGAGCCCCATATGAAGATAGTCGTCGAACAGTCTGACTACTCTAGGGCTCGGCCGAATACTGTGAGCTATGCAGACCTATCCCGTGTTTTGGGCGTTGCAGCAGAAGAAGCACTCTACGGCAACACAAATCCAGCACCAATTCTGGACAGTGCGGTGAAGGAAGCGAATATCTATATCAAGCAACTAGACTAAGACGGTAAAAAGGCTCAGGTTTCACCTGAGCCTTTTGCTATGTGTTTTTCTATCGCACTCTTCTTTTCAGGATTATACTTGATGTAAAGTAGCAATCCTAGAACGTTTAAGACTGCCACCGCCATCCAAAACAATATAAAAGAATGGGCGGCCAGCCAAGACAGTCCAATGGAACCCAAAACAACACCAAGATCGAAAGCATTACTAAAGAAGGCCAGATCATTTGGGGCATCCACAGCATTAATACTATAGCCTGGTACCATTGCTAAGAGAACGGCATTGACAAAGCCCAAGCCGACTCCAGACAAAACTCCTGCTATACTTAAGACTACCGTTCCATTTAAGAATGCTAAAAGGCCTAGTCCAAGAATCATAGAGCAAAACCCAGGAATAATCATGGCCGTTCGTCCAAGATGATCAGAAAGAAACCCAGACACAGCTCCCCCCAGAGTAAAGGTGAGAGCGAAGAGAACGAAAAACATGTTGGGATTTTCAATACCGACTGCTAGAGCATGCAAGGTCAGCATGGACGCAGTGGCTCCAGTTACGGAGGCAGCCGTTAGCATAATCCCTGATAAGACCAGGAGATTGCGATTCTTCCACGGAGAATGCGGTTGATACTGTCTTCCCATTCCGGAACCAGCCATGGAATTTTTCCCGCCAGTGATAAAGCTAAGAACTGCTGCCAAACCCACAACCAAAGTCGTCCCTAAAAAGAGAATGGAAAAATTAAAGTTCTCTGCCAAAAAACTACCCAGTAAAGGCCCTACCATCATCCCTAAACCGATCATGGCCGCAAAAATACCAAAGAAAAAGCCGCGATTGGTCGTTTTCGTGTTATCGAAGAGCAAGCCCTGTGCGCCAGTGATAAAACCGGCTAAACCAACGCTTTGAGCCAGGCGGACTACGGCCAAGAAACCAAAACCTAAAAAGGGCTGGTATAAAAGTAGAACGACCGTGGCTATCACCAAGCCGATCCGCAAGACCAACAGGTTGGAATGGCGCGTAGCCATCTTTCCAAAATAAACCTTGGCTACAATAGCTCCCAAGGATAATAGCCCAACAATAGCTCCAACCACGACTTCACTGCCACCCAATTCAGTGATGTAAAGGGGTAAAGTTGGCACAAACATTTGATTCATGGTGTGGTAAAGAAACGTGATCACTAATACCAATGTTACATCTTTGTACTTTGCCATTAAGGACAACTCTCCGTTCAAGCTTATCGTTTAACTGCGGGACCGAAAAAAACTAGCACGTAGAATAAAATCAAGGCAATAATTGGCTCAAAGATGCCAAAGACGATCCACAACCAAGGTATGGGAAAATTTCTCTCCTTCGCTTGTTGATAAAGGTATATGGGTACCGCGATTCTCAGAGCTAATAGGGCCATTCCAATCAATGATGTGAAGACTGCCATGTGCTATGCTCCTTTCTTTAGAACACAAAAAGAAAAATCATCAGAAAGTGCAATATTGTACCTAAACCGACGAAGATATGGAAAATCTCGTGAAAACCAAAGCGCTTGGGTACAAAATTGAAGATCTTGGTTGCATAAATGATGGCACCGACTGTGTACGAGACCCCGCCAGCTATCAAAAGAATAATGGCCGGTCTGGCCAAAGACCCCATCAGCTGTTTAAAGGGAATGACTGCCATCCAGCCCAAGAGCAAGTAAAATCCCGCAGTCAGCCCACGTGGCAGACCCACGGACCAGATCTTTAAGACAGCTCCCAACGCGGCAAGACCCCAGATAGCAGTGAGCATCCCCCAGCGCCACAAGCCCTCCAAACCATAATAAAGTATAGGGGTGTAAGTCCCTGCAATCAACATATAGATGGAGATATGATCAAATTTGCGCAAAATCAATTCCTTTTTGGGAGTTGTACGAACCCAATGGTAAAGCGTACTCGCTCCATAGAGCATAATGATGCTAAGGCCAAAGATCAAGGCTACCGTAACCCCAGATACTGTTCCCCAGCCTTTCCAGACTAGTAGACCTAAGCCGACCAAGCCCGAGAGGAACATGACAAAGTGCGTTAGTGCGTTAACCGGTTCTTTTATTTTCATACGTAAACCTCCTCCGCATTTCTTCCCCTTTTGTCAAGAAAAGTCCTGCTTTATTCGGTCCATGGGAGGACAAATTTCGCAGGCTTAGAATATGTTATTAAGTTGCGTAAAAAGGAGATGTCCAACTTGAGTGATTTAAGCATCATTCTGTGGGCGCAAGAATTTGCCACCCCTACTCTAACCGCCTTTTTTACAGCCATCACATCCATTGGCTCCATCGAGTTTTATCTGTTCGCCATACCAATAATTTATTGGATGATCGACAAACACTTTGGTTTTCGCTTTTCCATTTTCTTTATTTTTTCCGCCTATCTTAATTCTGGGGCAAAACACATCTTTCTAAGCGAGCGACCTCCCAGCGAAATTCGCCTTGCGAACCAAGAAGGGTACGCATTTCCAAGCGGTCATGCCCAAGGTAGCACCGCCTTTTGGGGCTTTCTAGCGTTAAAGCTAAATAAACCTCTAGCCTGGGCCGGAGCTGCTATCATGATTCTGCTGGTAAGTTTCTCCCGGATCTACTTAGGGGTACATTGGCCCATTGACATTCTTGGAGGATTAACCTTAGGGATTATCCTACTTCTAGTCTATTCTCGAATGATCAACCTTGACTTGGTGCAGATCCCCCTTAGAAGCTGGATCCTAGTCTCTCTGCTTGTTGGCATTATTCTCTATCTCTTGCATCCAACAGGTGACGGCCCCATGACGGTTGGCTTTCTGCTTGGAGCACTCATTGGTTATCGTTTAGAGATCTTGTATGTGAACTTCAAAGAAGATGCCACTCTAGTTCAGAACGTCATGAAACTTATTTTAGGTCTGGCCATCCTTTTCGTTCTGCGCATTGTCCTCAAGCCATTTGTGAGCTGGCTACCTAGTGGGATTAGCTACGTAGTCCGCTATGGTCTTCTAGGTCTTTGGGCCAGTCTCGGCGCCCCCTTTGCTTTTACAAGACTAGGCTTATCCAAGACACCGAAGATTTCCAAGACGCTCTAAGAAAGTGAGTGATTTTCATTTCTAAACTATACTATAAGGATCCATGGCGACAAGAGCTTACGACTGAAATAGTCTCACATCACCAAGAGGCTGGTCGGAACCTAGTGGTTCTAGCCGAAACAATCTTTTATCCCACAGGCGGAGGCCAACCTCATGATCTGGGTTCCATTAATGGAGTTCCCCTTTTGGATGTATTCGAGGACAATGGAGTAGTTTTTCACGTCTTAGAACACCCCCTGGAAGGCGACGAAGCAGTGTGTCTCCTGAACTTTTCCCGTCGTCTTGATCACATGCAACAGCATAGTGGGCAGCATCTTCTTTCTGCGGTATTTCAAGACGAAAAAGGCTATCGTACAGAGAGTTTTCACTTGGGCGAAGAATACTGTAGCATAGACATTTCTACCCCTATGTTATCAGAAGAAGAACAACTGGCTGTAGAGGCTAAGGTTAAAGATGTGATTTTCTCTAATTTACCAGTCCTCACCTACACCTTGTCTCCTGAAGATCAAGAAAAAGTTTCTCTGCGGAAAATTCCTAATCCAGAAGGTGATCTGCGAATTGTGGAGATTGAGAAATTCGATTATTCGCCCTGCTCGGGAACGCATGTCACAAGCACTGGACAAATTGGACTGTTGAAAATTAACAAGTGGGAAAAGTACAAAGGTATGACCAGAGTGTACTTTCTATGCGGCAACAGAGCCCTAAGAGACTACGGCATCAAGCAAGAGGTCTGCGCAAGCCTAGGGAAGCTGTTATCCGTTCCCGAAACCGAATTAGTTGGGCGCGTCGCCCTTGAACTTGAACGAAAGCGGGAGCTGGAAAAGACAGTTAGCGAACTTCAAGTGAAGTTGACGCAACTTAAGGCTCAAAGTATCGTGGCTCAGAGCGAAAGTCCTTTTTTTCTTGACTTATCCGGCTCAAGCATCGAAGAGGCACAGGGACTGGCCCGATCGATTCTGGAATTGACCACCGCCATCGTGATTATTAATTTAGGTGAGCGATTGGTCTTAGCTCACAATGTTCCCACAGACCTTCACCTCGGGCAACTTGTCAAAGAAAAAGCCCACCCTCTCGGAGGACGGGGCGGAGGAAGTGCCTCCAGTTGTCAAGTTTATTTCTCCGACCGCGCTCAGTTAGAGGAGTTTTTGACCCTGCTTCAAAGTGTACTCGAATTCTAATCACATCAAGATGGAATTTTAACATTTATTGGCACCTGTTGTGCAGGTAATATATTTTTTACGTAGAATTAACCCAAGTGAGATCATGAAGTTTGGGGGAATTCGACGTGAATTTTGGTTTTCAGATGGTTATTCGTCTTGTGTTGCTAAGTTTTCAAATCTTTGTCAGTCTACGGCTCCTTGGTCGCGAAACTATATGGTGGAGAGTCTTATCCTTTGCCTTACTGCAAACCTCATCTGCACTGTTGTTCGTAGAGATTCTTCCCAGCTTCGGACTCCAGTTTGCTTTTTTATCCCTCACTCACTTCGTATACTATGTGTGGGTCTTTAAAGCAAAGGTATTTCCCGATGCCCTTTTTTGCTATCTTACCCCCTTGGCCTTAGGGGCGCTAGGCGAGAGCGTCTTTCAGCTCCTGTTTAGAATCTATTACCTAGAGAATCCCATGCAGGGATTACTTTCTGCCATATTTGGCCAACACTTAAGTTACGCAGCTTACGTACCAGTCGTTCTTTTGTTTGGATATTTCTTAATTAGAGATCGTGTCGTGAAGAAACCAAGCATTCACCAACAAGGTTGGGTGAAGAATCCAGTGGTTTGGACTTCACTCTATGCTTCCCTCGCCATCTTCTGTTATCTGCAAAATCCATCCATTCATGCTCCCCTGCTAGCCGAGTCCTTGTACGGCAATTTTTTCTTAACGGGAGTTTTCCTTACTATCCCACTGGTGACGTTTACTCTTCGTCAATACATGACCAAAGACAGCAAGTACGAAAAACACTTGAAGCATCACGTAAAGAGAATTGCAGTCCAAAAATCTGCCCTCATGACACTCCGTGAAGAGCGTCATGATTTCATCAATGAATTGACTCTCATCTCCACATACCTTCAAATGGGAAAAACAGAAGATGCCTTAACCTGCATTGCCTATAGTTCAGCTAAACTAGCAGACCGCAATAACTATGCAACCTTGCCAAATGATGCCTGGTTAACCGTTTTGGAGTTAAAACAAACGGAAGCTAAGCATCGAAAGATAAACTTTACAGTGAATGTCCAAGCAGAGCCTCCCTACTCATTCGAAGAACAGCGTCTGCTTCCTAAACTGATAATTAACTTAGTAGATAATTCTTTTGATGCAGTAACGGGGCAACCTGACCCCCAGGTGAGATTATGCTGGAGTGAAGGCTACAACCAAGAACGGATCCTCAGTGTAAGCAATAACGGACCCGAGATTTCGCCCTGGGATGACAAAAGACTGTTTCGGGGCGGTGTCACCACGAAAGATGATTCCACAGGCAACCATGGGTGGGGGTTAGTTATTTGCAAGGACATAGCAAGAGAATTAGGAGGCTCTTTAACCTATCAAAGTTCTAGTGAGGAGACAGTCTTCACTATGATTCTGCCACCCTTGAGCACCATGAGCCAAGAGCACGTCATTGCTACCTAGGCAGATACGGCACCATATCGTCTTGGCCTTTATAGATCATTTTCGAGGATACATATCCCCTTACAGAACAGAGCGGATAGATCAACGAGCCCTTACCAACCAGGGTACCGGGATTTAACACGGAATTGCATCCCACTTCAACCCCGTCGCCTAAAATAGCGCCAAGCTTGCGTAAGCCCGTATCTATAACCTTGTGTTCGAGTCTGACCTGGACGGTTCCGTCGGTAGATTTTAAATTTGAGGTTATGGCTCCCGCACCTAAATGCACGCCGAAACCCAAAACAGAATCACCTACATAGTTAAAGTGGGGCAATTGAACCTTAGAAAATAGGATCGACTGCTTCACCTCGCTGGAATTTCCTAACACCACTCCGTTACCGGCAATAACATTGCTACGCACAAAGGCACCTGGCCTAATTTCACAATCCTCTCCAAAAATAGCAGGTCCCACGAAGCGAGCTGTATCAGCTACTTGTGTCCTCGCGCCTACCCAAACCCCTGGAACGATCTGACGATACTTGCCTGGGTTTTGCTGCAGTAGCTCATTGATGAGCACGGGGATCTTGTCCAAAACCTCCCAAGCATATTGCGCCTGGCTGAATACACCGGGGCAAGGGCAACCTTCTAAACTAAAAAATTCATCTATTTTCCACAAAGTCACTACCTCCCAGCTTGTTGTCTGCTAAACAAAGAAGCGATCCAAATCCCACCGGCAAAGAGCCCTCCACACAGTACAAATTCAAGATAAGTCCGGGGCAAGCCTGGAAAAGCAACCCACAAGGATGCCAACATAAGACCTATAATGCCATAGGACACATAGCCATGCTTCCACCTAAAAAGTACAGTCATGACCTGGGAGACTAAAACGATCGCTGGAACAAAACCAACAGCCACAGGTATTAGGACCATTAAATCGAAGTGCACTAAAGCACCCAAAAGTTCTTCGTAAATTCCAAGAGCAATGAGCAAGAAGGAAGCGCTTAAACCTGGGATAACTAAACCAACTCCTAGGACACTTCCAGTCAATACTGAGCCTACCACACCTGAAGTCAAGATGGCTTCGTCTCCAATATACACTGGCAAACGAGTCACCAGGAGCAAGGCAATAGCACCAAGCCCCATGCTTACCAGGTAGGAAAGTCGAAAGCCCTTATCATTGGCCAAGTTGACCATAGATGGCACGCTAGCAATAACGAGACCAAAAAAAAAGTATAATGTGGGCTGGGGATGCTGGGCAAACAAGTATTCTAGAATTCTCGCTAAAAAGAGGAGACAAATGGCAGACCCTATCCCGAGGGGTACCACAAACTTTAGGTTCTCTCGCAAGTTCACAAAAGGCTTAGCAATAGTGTTGACAATAGGCTCATAAAGCCCTAAGATCATGGCTAAAACTGCCCCACTCACACCAGGAATCACCATGCCTAGCCCAATGATAAAACCGCTACCGAGCCTATACAAAAAGTTCTGTTCTTTAGCCACTTTCTCGAACTCCCTCCAAACCCTCGCGGTCTTTGATCAGTATTCGACGTTGCCCAACCAAATCAATGAGACCCATCTCTTGGAATGAAGTTAGCTTACGACTCAAGGTTTCTCCCGACATGCCCATTTGAGAAGCCAAGTCTCTCTTACTGGTCTCTAGCTCTATTTCAACTGTTCCCATGCTTAGGTCCAAAAGCATTTGCGCGAGACGCCTTTCGACCGAATGCAAGCTTATGTCTTCTAGGAGCTGCTCTGTTTTTTCTAGACGTTGGCTCAGTTCTTCAAGGATTTTCAAAGCAATACTGGGGTATTTCTCCATCAACTCTTTAAGGGCTTCACCGTCAATCACGCACATGCTGCTCTCCTCTAAAGCCTCGGCATAGTCGCCCATGAGAGCCTGATTAAACAGCGCCAGTTCACCCAAAAAATCACCACCACGTAGTAAACGAATCATTTGTTCTTTTCCTGTATCACTGAGGCGAAAGATCTTAACTCTACCGGTATGGATCACAAATAGGCTATCTACTTTGTCACCCATGGCATAAATTTCTTCACCTTTGTCAAGAGTCACCTGACGGGTGATCTGAGCCACTTCCCACATTTCCTCTGCGGTGAGGTTGTGGAAGATGGGAACCAAACTGATACAATTAGAGTTTCTATCATGTTCGCAGTAACACTTCATGGGTGTCGCCTCCTCCACCAAAAATTCACGATACAGATTCACCGTCCACACTAACAACTCCTGCCAAAACCATAGATAAGCTAGTTTATGCAGTTTTCACCATGTCAAGACCTCAGGCGATCAGAAATCCCCACCTTAAAAGTGGGGACATCTTTATACTGACTTGTCGCGGTTCAATGGATACACCTTGCCGATAGGAATGGAAAACATGAAGCCGGCACTTGGGTGATCCACATCTCCTAAAACATCCTTCACGGCCGCCACTGTACGTTCAACGAGTGCTTCGTTATCCACAACAGTAAAGATCGTCTTATTATAGGGTCGCGCCCCTTCCATCAATGCCTTTAGGGAACCAAACAGTGGAAAATCCCGTCCTCGGCCGCTGACCAAAGCACTGGCCATACCTTGGCTATCTAAAATCGTTGCACCTTGAACGCCTACATCAACGAAGCGAGCTAAAATTTCATCTAAATGGTCCGTTTCATTTAATACCAAAAACAAAGCATACATACTATAGCCCTCCTTAAGTGAATTACCTTAACGCTGATCCCATCTTACGGATTTCCCCAGCCTTTTCAATGGCCATCTTGGCAATGATCGGGCCGGCAATTTCATAGAGCAAAACACTGAAGACAACAATTCCAGTGACAGCCATGCTTGTTTCGGGAAGATGAAAATGCACTAATAGCGCTAAAGCAATAGATAATCCCCCTTGAGAAAGCAGCGCTATCCCAAGATATCTTTGCACCGCAGGCTCCGCTTTCACGCTCTTGGCGCCAAGCCAGGCTCCAAGGATCTTGCCAGCAGCCCTAGCCAAGATATAGGCAATACCTAAAACAGCTAAGTTGAAGAGCGTTCTCAAATCCACACTGGCACCAGCAAAAGCGAAGAAAAGCAAGTAGATTGGCGGTGTGAAGTTGTTCAGACTAAAAAATACACGGTTAGAGTTTTGGGTTAGGTTTACAAGAACTACTCCCATCATAATATTGGTCAAAAGAGGTGATAAGTTCAGTACCTTAGCAACGCTAGTAGCCACCAGTATCATAGCGACGGTAACCACCAAGAGCTCATCACTGTCGCCTGCCTTCTTGCCAAGGAAGGTCAGAGCAAACCCCAATGCCGCTCCCAAGACTAAGCTTCCAAGAATTTCAAAGATGGGGCCCCTCACTATCATCCATACCGAATAGCCTTCAGCCAACACATACAACCGGGCTATGGACATGCTGATAGCAAAGAGGACAACACCGAGCACTCCATCTAAGGCAGCCACAGGTAGAAGAGTTCGAGTAACTGGTCCATCAGAGCGATACTGCCTCATGACCAGGATTGTAGCTGCGGGGGCTGTGGTTGAAGCAATCGATGCTATCATCAGACTGAAAATAAAATCCTGCTTGAATAAAAAGTACATAACCGAAAATACAACGAGGAACGCACCGACTACTTCCGCGAAGGTGATCATGATAAAATTTTTTCCAAGCTTTTTCAAATCCTTCAACACGAACTCGCTTCCAATCTTAAAGGCCAATATGGCTACAGCCACTTCCGCAATAATGGTTAAGGAGGAAAGATCTTGATTTGATATGAGTTTTAAGCATGAAGGACCCAAGATGATTCCTGCAATTAAGAAACCAAAGACATTGGATAACTTGACGGCCTTAGCTAATCTACCTGCCAAGCATCCGACAAGAACAACAATTGCTAGTTTGAGCAAAAAATCCATAAATTCCCCCCTAACTGCCGTTGAGCTATTTACCCAAATATAGCATATTGAGTATAACCTGTCAAAAAAACCCCAGAGCGCTAGATTCCTCGAAAAGCCTTCTCGGCAGAGCTTACAGCATCATGGTCACCCACTTCTCCATACCGGGCATCGTTATAGAGAGTCGTTAAAGTGTGAAGAGCTTCTCTGTTCACTTCTTCTTCCTCGTCCTTAAGAGATCTTGCGTAATCGTTCGGTGTATCACTAGTGAAAATCGGCACCCTCTTTCGAGCCTTTAGCACAAAGCGGATATAGATCGTTCGGATGATTAAGAGGGGGTCATCTCCTTTATACCACTTAAGTTGGCGTAATCCAGCAAGGGGCTGGAGCATACCCTTGAAGGCCGTCTTAAGATCCCTCAGTAACTCGGCTCCAGAAAAGACGGATTCTCGTGTTTCCTTCATCAAATCTGAACCTTCACCGTGTGGCCTCCTCAGAAGGCACCGTACGATGAGCCACAAGACCATCAGAAAGATTGCAATGAAAATAGCCCACCCAATCCAGGTGATGGCTTCCATGGCCTCTGGGCTCAAATCACTATCCATCCTTTGCAGTTGCTCGTCTTCAACCCTTTCATTCGCTGGCAGTTCAATGTGCCTTTCTTGTAACTCTAAGTTCTCCACAAGGCGGAATAAAGGACCAAGGAGCCAGACAAAGGGACGCACAACGAAAAGCACCACACCATCGGCGACAATTAAATAAATTCGATATATCACACCGACAAAACCCTGCAAAAATGAAGGAGAAAGTAACATGCCGAGTGCCAGGGACACCATACCTACTACAATAATGAAGGTGCCGATGGAGCGTCCTAGCCCTTGATAATCGGGCTGCAAACCATCTTCTTCTAGGACAGTTGCATTCCACATAATCATAGATCCTATCCCTAGAGCAAAGAACAGTAAAACAGAGGCCAAAGTTACCTCATAACCCAAAAGGCCATCAAAAGCCGAGGAGATGATTAAAATCATGCTACCCAGGGCCCAATCGAAGGTAAAGCGAGTCCTTTTGGGATAGTCGCAAAAGCGTACACCCACATAGAAGAGGAAGAGAGTAAGGGGTATAAAAAACAGAATATGGAGGCCAAGGATGATGGCCACGGCTATAGGTGCAAGGATTCCTCCGATGACGAAAGGTAGACCTTGCTTACCCTTTCCCATCGCTTTTTTCACTATGGCGATGCTAAGTAGAGTGGTAACAAGAATCCACAAAGTTCCTATAGCTAGTGGAAACTGCCAGTATGGCGCAGCTAATTGTAGCCATGGATGGAGCAAGATGGTGATGAGTGCACTTTGAGTAAGAGCTAGTAGACCAAATCTAAGATAACTCCAGTTTAGCCACTTCATCCCAGGGCACGCTCCCTTCAATCCGCCATTCTTTCAGGCTAGCTTCCTTAGGAATCCTAGTCCTATCTTCTAGAACTCGCACTACCGCAACCCTAGACTTTAGACCGAGGGTTCGAACCATCTGCACGAAGGATGGTTCTAGTGGTCCAACTGCAGTTGTCACAAGAACTACTGTGCTACCAGGGTTGATCTGTTCTTTACGGCTGGCTAAGACTTTTGTAATGGGCTCTGCGCTAAAACTCTGTAAAAGGGCTAGATTTGTCAAGTGTTGATCACGCTGTCCTCTTCCCCGAGTAGCTTTATCAGGTAGTCGTCTTGTACCATGTACTTTAGATACCAAGTTCGTGACCAACTTGATATCATATCCCGCCCCAACATAGTCGTGGATAAGAGATGCTGTGGCCATGATGGCCACCTCAAGGTTGTTCGACACAGAAGCGGTCCACCAAGGTCGATCTGGTGGTTGTTCTAGGACAACATATACTTGTTGATCAAAGGAGGGCTTTTCCACATGAACTTGAGTTTGAATGTGGCGAGATGTGGCTTTCCAGTTAATTATTCTTGCTGAATCGGTGCTTTGGTAGGGCCTTGTGCCAATGCGATTGAGCGGATCGACAAAGATCCAACCTTCTTTCGGTCTTGCACCAAAAAGGTAAGTGTTTAGAGATGCTAAACCTTGAATAGGCACCACTTTAGGAAAGACAATAAGTTGCCCCTCGGGGAATACTCCTTCTTTGGAGTTTGTAAAAAAACCAAAGGGATCTGAGTAGTAAAGCGATCCTGAGCCGAACTCAAAACGTCCACGGCGGCGAGGACGGAGTTCATAGACCCTACTCCTTCTTTCATACCAATTAAGATGATACACATCCTGAAAGATATTATAGCTACCCTCCTTGACCTCGTTCACTTTAGGCGGCTCAAACTCCAATCCTTCAGAAACATTGAACTCGGTTTTCAAGCCAAAAAGGGGTAAAATCTTGCGATTAACTACCGTCAGTTGCATAGTTACGGGCGCATCAAAATCCGCATGACGCCTGTTTACCTTCCGTTCCAGAGTTAGCTTGGAAAAGACGAAGCGATTCCAAACGTAGGCTGTACCTATAGCCATGAGAACCAGAAGAGCACCTACAAGAGACACAGAGTAACCCCTGATCCCAACATATAGGGCAGCGCCCCCAAAGCTTAAAACTAAGACCGTGGTTACAAACCTACGACTCATGCAAAACATCCTCAATGGGCACGGGTACTCGTGCCAGAATTTCCTGGATGAGGTCCCCTTTGTTCGCTTCCGCGTATTCACTGTCGTATTCTAGAATCAGGCGATGACCAACCACGTATGGGAACAGAAACTTCACATCATCGGGGAGCACATAGTCGCGGCCCTGTAAAAACGCATAGGCCAAACTTGTGCGCATCAAAGCTAAGGAGCCTCGGGGACTCAAGCCCAAACGGATATGACGGTTATTTCTAGTGGTGCGAGCCAACTCCACCATATAGGTCATAAGATCCTTAGTCAAATGTACTTTTGTCACTTCTTCACGCAAAGCCATAATGTCTGCACCATCCATGACTGGCTCCAGATCTTGCAGAGGATCGCGGCTTTTAAAGCGATGGAGGATTTCTACTTCTTCTATCGCGGTGGGATAACCCATATCAATCTTCATCAAGAAGCGATCTAATTGGGCTTCAGGAAGAGTAAACGTACCCTCCAGCTCCAGAGGATTTTGCGTGGCGATAACTAAGAAAGGATGCTCCAAAGGGAAAATTGTCCCTTCAATACTTACCTGTTGCTCTTCCATGGCCTCTAACAGACTACTTTGCGTACGGGGTACCGCCCGATTAATCTCGTCGGCTAGGAGGATATTGGTGAAAACTGGACCGGGACGAAACTGAAAGTCACCCTCTTTTTGATTATAGAAATAAATACCGGTAATATCTGCTGGTTGCAGATCAGGTGTAAACTGAATCCGACTGAAATTAATCCCTAGGGATCGCGCTAGGGCATTGGCTAATTTGGTCTTGCCTACCCCCGGTACATCATCGATGAGGCAGTGACCCCTAGCTAGTAAGGTAACAAGGAGTAAGTTTGTTACTTGTTCCTTGCCGATAATCACTTTATTGATGTTCTGGGCTAAGTGCTTTAACTTGTCTCTACTCATAGTTCCATCCTTCCGAGTTAACCTTTTGCTATTTCCACCTTTTTTCTAGAAACCCTTTCTGTAATCTGAAAGGTAAATTCACTATGGGTGGCGAACAAGGTTCGGCGGACAAATTTGGCCGCTATTATTTCTTGGAGGGATATTATGGATAAACTCAAAAACATTGAAACATTCTTATTAGATCTGGACGGGACCTTCTATCTAGGGGATCAACTTTTTCCATGGTCTCTGCCCTTTGTCGATGCAATGGAAAGACTGGGTAAGCGCTTTATTTTTGTAACCAATAACTCCTCCCAAAACGGAGACTACTACGTGAACAAGATTCGTAACCTGGGGGCTACTATCACTACCGAGCAAGTGTTTACTGCAGGACAAGCTACAATTTTCTATTTGAAAAAGTACAACTATCCTAAGAAGATCTACCTAGTAGGCACTCCCGCCCTAGAGCAAGAATTTAGTGAAGCTGGATTTATTCTTACAAAAAAGGACCCAGAAACAGTTGTTCTGGGCTTTGACCTAACCTTGACTTATGAAAAACTCCAAACTGCTTGCGCGTTTATTCGGCAAGGTGTACCCTTTATTGCTACCCATCCAGACTTCAACTGCCCCACTCCTGAAGGACCGATCCCTGATTGCGGCGCTATGATTGCTTTAATCACTGCGTCCACTGGAGTTAAACCAAAAATTATAGGCAAACCGTACCCCGAAATGATCGAGGCCCTGCGGGCGAAGTATGGTCTCGAAGATGCAAGCACGATAGCCATGGTTGGAGATCGCCTTTACACCGATATCGCCATGGGCAATGCCGCAGGGATTACTAGCATTTTAGTGCTAAGCGGAGAAGCCACCTTAGATGATGTCAAAGAATCAGACGTCAAGCCCGATGTAATCATAGAAAACCTTGGCGACATTACAAGGGTATTAGATTGATCCTAGACTAAATCCGCATGGGCTGCATCAGATTGTAGTTCAGCAAAGGACTTCCGTAAATTCTTGAGACTAGCTTCAGTTCCAAAATACGCATTCTCTAAACCATTGAACTCCAGAGAGATCCAACCTTCAAAGCTCCTTGCCCGTAGCGCTCTAAATAGCTTTTCTAAGGGCACCAGGCCCAAACCGACAACACAGCCTACGTACATATCACTCTGGGGTTCTTCATCTTGCATACGTAGCCTCACATCAGCCACCCGCACATGGGCAATTTGATCCTGAAGGTCTTGTAGAGCCTGTTCGGGATCCTCTCCAGCCATGAGAGCATTGGCCATGTTAAAGCCCACTTTTACTTGGGGATGATCGATTTGCTTTACCAATCTCGCCAAGTCATAGCTCTTGAATTTGGAACTTGCGGGATTTTCTATGGCAAGGATGAGATCCTTTCCTAACAGGACGGGCATGACCATGTCCACAAGCTGTAAAACGAGTTCCTCCACTTCTTGGGAGGCAATGTTGGGTCCAAAGGTCCCACCCGCGATCTTAACAAAGTGAGCGCCCAGGAGCTCTGCTACGGCAAGTTCTGCCTTAATCTCTTCTAGGGCTACTTTCTGGGCCCTCCCCTGGAGAGGCTCCAGCTGGTGGTGAATATCGTAACAGGATACCTTGAGGCCCGTCTCCCTGAGCACATCTTGAACTTCCACGTAATTCACATCTGCTCCCTGGAGATAAACATCATCAAGCTCGACACCATCAACAGCTAGGCTTGCGGCATATTTGACGAAGTCGACAACACGCATCTCCCCCTGCATGAGTGGCCTATGTACACTCCGCATGCTAATGGCAACCTTCACAGCACTCAGTCCCTTCTAAGGCTATTTGTTTCATTATTTTATTCACCAAGTGGAGGCTTTCTCCTTGCGCTATGATATAATTCACACAAGGTGGTGACCATTTTGAGTTTTAACGCCGAGGCACTTCTAGGGCCAAGAGGCCTATTAGCTAAAACACTTTCTAACTATGAACACCGTCCAGAGCAGATCCAGATGTCCAACCAAGTTTATCATGCCCTCGAAAACGAAGCCCATGGAGTGATCGAAGCAGGTACCGGTGTGGGTAAAAGTCTGGCGTACCTTCTACCTTTGATTCATTTTACGGTTGAAGAAAAAAAGCTGGCCATTGTGGCCACGCATACTATTACTCTCCAAGAACAACTCTTCCAGAAAGATATTCCCTTTTTGCAAAAGGTCCTGCCTTTCCAATTTAGTGTAGAAGTATTCAAAGGACGAGGTAACTACCTATGTCTGCGTAGGTGGGGAGAGTTATTGCAGGGTCGAGGCAATCAGCTCGGTTTGGTGGACAATCTCGAGCTGTTAAATCGCTGGGTTAGCGAAACTAAAACCGGTGATTACAACGAGACTCCCTTTAACATACCTTGGGAATTATGGTCTGAAATTCGCTGCGAAAAAGAGAGTTGCCCCGAGGAGCTTTGTTCCCATTTCACAAAATGCTTTTATTGGAGCTTACGTCATCGACTTAGTCAAGCTCATTTAATTATTACGAATCAAGCCATGTTGCTAGCAGATGCGCGGTCTGAAGGCCGTGTACTTCCCGGCTATGATGGCGTAATTATTGATGAGGCCCATAACCTAGAAGAAGTCGCTACAGGAACTTATAGTCACGAACTAAAACGAGAGGGTTTTCTGGCTTATTACCGCACAGGAACCCAGTTGCAATCTGTTTTGCGGGATTCTGTTCCCGAATACATCATTCAAGATTTGACGATCATCCTTGACGAACTCATTAAAGAGGCTGGCCAGTACTTCGCCAATATGGAGCATCTAATTACCAGCTTCACGGTGCCTTTGACAGAACACAACCGGACACACTTCACCCAAACCAGTCTCCCCAAGCATCTCAAAGATATCCAAGATGTCCTGAAAGAGTGTAATCTAGAGGAAGAAGGCGAAGTTTCTGGTCTCGTAGAACAATTTAGCGTTTTTACGGAACGCCTAGTAACAACCCTTGATCTTATTTTGACTGGGAACGACGGTAGTTACGCTTATTGGGCCGAAATGCAAAACGGGGAGCCTGCTTTAGTGGCTGCTCCCATTGAGGTTGGTCAGCTACTGCAAGAAACCTTATTTAGGCAGACCCCTTCGGTCATCCTAACGTCGGCTACTTTAAGTACTAACCAATCTTTTGATTATATCCAAAGCCAACTAGGCCTTACAGAGGCGTCAGAGTTAATTTTAGGATCGCCCTTCGCCTACGACAAACAAGCAATCCTATGCGTACCCCAACAGGCAAAAAACCCTAATCATCCCCGCTATGCGCACTATGTGGCCTACCTTATTTTGCACACCTTAGCTCTTACCCAGGGGGGTGTTTTGGCCCTATTCACCAGCTACAGTCTTATGGACGAAGTAGCTGATTCAATTTATCCAAAATTAGATGAAGTGGGCTACACACTCTTCAAGCAAGGGGATGGACCTCGTTTGGGACTCATCCAAGACTTCCAGAAGCAACCCCGCTCCCTACTTTTTGGAACAAATAGTTTTTGGGAAGGCATTGATCTGCCCGGCGAAGCCCTTAGAGCGGTGGTCATCACACGCCTACCCTTCACCGCGCCTGATCGCCCCGTCACCCGGGCTCGCCTCAAGGCCATCGAGGACGCTGGAGGAAATCCCTTCTTGGAATACAGTGTTCCCCAAGCAATTCTCCGCCTTAAACAAGGTTTCGGACGTTTAATCCGTACCAAGACAGATATTGGGGGCGTGGTTATCCTTGATGAACGCATTCTCACGTCCAACTATGGAGCGGATTTCTTGGCCTCTTTGCCACCAGCCCGCTTTACCCGAGATCTAAACGAGCTCCGCTCCTTGTTTGGAGACTAACTCCACGTCATAAAGTGGCCCGTTTTTGGTCACCCTAACCTGCTCCACCTCGTCACCGACGCAAATTTCTGTAGGACGCAGCTTACGGGTCACTTGATACAGCGTGGACCGAATCGTGGACTCATTCACATCATCCCGAGCCTGTCCAAACTCTTGCACCACAGCTCTGGCCGGAACTCCTTCCGAACTCCCCTGGGCTAAGACATAAAGGGCTTCTACAATCTGACTAGTCAAAGATGGTCCGGCTCCTCTCCTACCCCCTGAATTCTTCAGCAAACCGTCTAGTTTCCGCAAATCCAATTCCTTACTGGCCAGATTCATCTGCATGTCTTGTATCTCTTCTAGCAAAATCTCCCGTGCCTGCCGAAGTTGTTCTCGATAACTCATGTATATCCCCCTTTTGGTACCATCATACTATCTAGTATGATCAGGTTCATCGGGTAATATTACTTTACTTGCCCATTTCATTGCCATTATGGCAAAAATGGTACCTCCTAATAAAATGGGGATATAAAAGACCACCGTTCTCCACAGTACAATAAAGGTGCCAAGCAGATCAGGTGTTAACACGCTATCCAGTACGACCCAGGCAATTCCTTCCGAAACACCTGCTCCCCCAGGAATTGGCGAAAAAACTGGGGCTAGACCAAATAGCACCGCGATGGCATAACGTGGCCAGGGCTCCAATACGCCAAAACCTGTGAGAAGCACAAAGGTTCCTGTGTAGTAGACTACATAGTAAGAAAAAGCCACCATTAAACAAGCCAAATAACGGCCTCGCTCCTGACTTATGAGAAAATGAATGGTGGAACGAAACTCTTCGACCCAAACAAGAGGACGAGAAGCTCCCCGCTTGCGGAACGCCCACTGAAAAAAGCGCTGACTGCTCACGATGAGGAGAAATAATGAAACAAGAATGCCAATATACACCAGAGCCCCAATCCGCATAGCATTAAAGTATTGGGCCAACTCGGGCGGCACATTGGTTAAAGTCGAAAACATCACAAGAGCTAAAACAGCCAAACTCGTTTGCCCCGCCAAACCCCCTGCTATCACCATAGCTGTACCCATAGAACTCTTTATGCCCCGTTTATAGAGGTAAAAGACGATCAGGGCTCCGCCACCTCCGGCAAAGGGGGTCACCAGTGTCAAGAAGTTTGCTGCTCCCAAGGTAATGGCCAATTGCCACCATGGAACATGGTATCCTAGGGCCCTGGCAAGCATACCAATGCGCTGACCATCTACTATCCAAGCAGATAGTACAAAAAAGAGAGCACCGAAAAAATACACCAAAGGATACTCCCCAAGCTCCCGCCAAATGTCGGAAGGTCGTGTCAGTTTGAAGAAAACTATGACCAAGGCTAACATACTAATGCCAATAGTAAAGGCAATTCCCTTCCAGGGAATGCGCCATGAGAACTTCTCCGATTTGTCCATATTCCTAATACCTCAATTGTTCTGAATGAGTAATCAGATGGGCATCTGGATAGTACTTGCCCAGAATATCTAGATAGCCAAATCCTGCTTCGGCCATACCCTTAGCTCCCCATTGACTCATTCCTAAATTATGACCACTGCCCCCACCATAGACCGTTACCGATTGAAGCCCACCGCTTTGGTCCCTCGTTTCCTCAAAGAAAAAAAGCGCACTAGGCAAAAGGCTTTGACTCGTTAGACTGTCTTGTACCCTCTGCAAGCCAGAAGGTCTTAGTGCGCGACGAATGTTCAGTTCGCCATTGATGGTTTCTTCGCCCTCTGTGCCCACCACAGTCAAACTCATAACCCTACCAAGCTTATCCCTAGCTTCTACAAGCAAATGTGAAACCTCACCCAAGTCAAATAGACTTTTCAGGTCCGCTGAGCTGAAGGTGCATTTCCAGCGAAACCAAGGAGAATTACCCTCTAAAGCTAAACCCGAGGTGTTTTTCCAAGTCGCTAGATCGGTAATGCTACCACCAGAGGATGTGGAAAAAAAGTATGTGGAGCTAATGGTGCCATCGGCCTGAGCTAGAATTTGACCCGCGGTCGCATTAATTGCCTGGGTCGTGGTCCCTGCTTCTGGCTGATTATTATAGACTTGGGAGTTTGTGCTATCAGCTACATGGAAGCCCAAATGACCCTGGCGCGAGTAGATTGCCTGGGCTACTGCATAGGTTCTAGCCGCAATGGCCTGGGATTTGAGGGCCTCCAGCGGCCATGTAATGGGCATTTCACTTGGAACCACCTGATAAAGATAGTCTTCTAAACCAACTTCGTTAATTGCCAAGAAATGATCATCATCCACTATGGCAAGCTCAAATCTCCCCCTATACTGTGGGTAGAATTGTGTCCCGGTACCACGTTTAAACGAATTGATTTGGATCATACCATCTGGTTCAGACCAGAGATAGACGCGTTGACCAAATTCCCAATCATTTCCCTGCCCATCGGTAAAGCGTATCTTACCATCACGGACGGAGACCGCGGCCTGTTCGCCTAAACTAACTTGAAAACCTCGACCTGTTCCTTTTTCTTCAACATAGAACCTCGACGTTGGTGAAAAGCTCAACTCTTTGTGTTCGATGGATCTAAACTGATCGCTACTGATGGCTACCCGCATTGTGCGAATGTAAAGAGGATCATAGACGTCAAGTCGTACCACTTCGCCCTGGGACATTGTGGCCACGACCTCTTCAAAACCAACCTTTACCGCGGCAAGGGGGATGGACAGCGACTCTCCCTCCCAGTGCTGATAAACTTCGACACCCTCACCTATGGTTAGAGAACCATGGTGCTCAAACTCTATATTAGTTTGTGAAATCCTCAGGACTTTATCCCCAGGCAAAGCCAAAGGATTCATGCTCAGTGACATGGCCAGGACGGTCGATGAGGTTACCAAGCCAAGCACAAGGACCCACCAAGACTTAGTCCAGATTCTCCTCATAAGACACCAAGCTCCTTGCCAATTGCCTTTGTATGTTCCTCCTTGGCAACTTGAAGTAAGCTCGGTTCGGTGATTAGGTCAACAACCGTGTGGGCTAGAGCCTTCGCCGCCAATATAGCCGTCTGCAAGCCCACTTTACCCAAACTCGCCTGGGCAAACTCCCTTGTATGAGAAACAAGTCCCGCACCTATGCTTAAGTAGGGATGAATAGCTGGAACAACCCTGGAGACATTACCCATATCCGAAGAGCCTCTTCCTTCAGAAAACTCTTCAATATCGTTGATGCCAAGTTTTTGCAGATTAGCCCCAA
>WPCH01080240.1_pt1 | contig 29586 bp, 28 predicted proteins | sample 5399881 | NCBI WGS metagenome assembly WPCH01 (sample SAMN12869468, study PRJNA574797) | sludge metagenome | isolation source: wastewater treatment of pH5 | place: China:Beijing | collected 2019-05-20
GGACACCGTCAATATGTGTACCGCCCATATCAATTGCAAGAATCATTAAAAACCGTCCTTTCCAAATACAAACCGGTCTCTTACAGTATACGACGGATTTTTTCTGGTGTCGGGCAGCCAACTAAGAAATATGGGAAGCGAATATCTGCGGTGCCCGAATATCTGCGGTGCCAGGCACCGAACTTATTAAGTTGTTCGCCTCGCCTGATAGTAGGACCGCACATGAAGAACCGCCGCTTTTTGATCAAGCAGCGGTTTTGTTTTGCTATAATAGTTTTATTAAGAAAAAAAGCGAGGATGCCGCTGTGATCACAGTTGTTGGTAGTCTGAATATGGATTTGGTGGTGCAGACCGAGCACATTCCGCGTGTCGGTGAAACAGTGCTGGCACGCGACTTGCGTCATGTAGAAGGTGGTAAGGGAGCTAACCAGACTGTTGCGGCCGCCCGCCTGGGTGGAAGGGTCAGCATGATCGGCGCAGTCGGCAGGGATGAGATGGGAGACCGCCTTATCGAGGCTTTAGAAACAGATAAGGTAAATGTCTCAGGCATTAAGCGCAGCTCTGAAGCGACCGGCATCGCCATGATTATTGTTGACGCCAATGGTAATAATGCCATAACTGTAGTCTCCGGAGCCAACCACGATATCAGTGTGCAGGACGTCCGTCAGCACGAAGACCAAATCGCCGGGTCTTCAATAGTGTTGGCCCAGCTGGAGTGCCCGCTCCAAATAGTGATGGAGGCCATGCTTTTAGCCAAAAAACACGGCTGTATCTCGGTTTTGAATCCGGCGCCTGCGCAGGCGTTACCGGAAGAACTGCTGAGCCGGGTTGATATACTGACGCCGAATGAGACTGAGCTTCACATCTTAAGCGGTTTGCCAACGGACACGCTGGAAGAATGCCGGATAGCGGGTGAGAAATTAATGGAAAGCGGAATCAAGTCGCTGATCATCACCCTGGGGTCCAAAGGCTGCTATTACTTGGACAGCAAAGGATCAATATTCTATCCCAGCTATGAAGTGACTATGACAGACTCGACCGCAGCAGGCGACTGCTTCAACGGTGCCCTGGTGGCAGCGTTAAGTAAAGGCGAATCCCTGCCTGATGCCATCGACTTCGCAATGAAAGCGTCAGCTATTTCAGTAACAAGACCCGGAGCCCAACCATCGATTCCCACCCTCGATGATATGGAAAACTTTGATCTCTGGTATGAAGAGCGCCGTTTAGACAAGTAAATTTACAATCTATCTGTCATGGTATGATTTATGTGATGTCCCGGTTTACGGGGCAATATTTGATGAACTAACTGAGGTGTATATGCAAGTACAGGATTACCCCAGACAGGAATTTGTTCTGGGAGATTATTTAACGGATTTAAGATCTGAAAGCATTGTGTTAAAGACTGTAGGCTGGGAAGAAACACCGGAAGCCCTACTCGTTCAACATGTTTCCTATGATTCCCGCAAGCTGAAGAAGAACACATTTTTCATATGTAAGGGTAAAAACTTCAAACGCCAGTACCTGCTGGACGCGATCGCTCAGGGAGCAATCGCCTATCTGGCGGAAAAAGACCTGGAAGTTGAAATTCCCGGCATTATCGTGTGCGACATGCGCCGAGCCCTGACCCTTTGCGCACAGAGGTTTTTTGAATGGCCCCAGCGCAACTTGTCCATCATGGGTATTACCGGCACCAAGGGTAAATCAACAACCGTTACCTGTCTCAGAGAGATTTTTGATGCCTGGCTCAAGGACCAAAACCAGCCACCCGCAGGTCTGATCTCGTCAATCGAGGAATTTGACGGCTTTACCAGCGAAGAGTCAGTGCTGACTACACCCGAACCCCTCGAGCTATTTACCATATTGCGAAACTGCGTCACGGCAGGAATCGAACACGTCGTTTTGGAAAGTTCGTCTCAGGGCTTTAAGTACGGCCGTCTTGACGACATCAATTTCTCCTACGGTTCAATTGTAAACATTGCCGAGGACCATATCTCAGATATCGAACACAAGGACTTCGATGATTATAAGGCAGCTAAACTGGCCATGATCGACCACAGTGAAAGACTGGTGGTTAATCTCGACGTTGAATACAGTGACCTTATGCTGGAAAAGGCGGCAGAAAGGAAGATTGAAGTAATCACGCTGAGTACAAGCGAAGGTGTTTCCGCTGACTACCGCGCAGAAAATATCCGCAGCACGGCCGATGGCCTTGTTTTTGATGTAAAAAGCACACAGGCAGCCGAGCGGAACATCAAAGACTTATATGTCAGCCTGCATGGTCTTTTTAATACTGAAAATGCCCTGATCGCTATCGCTATCGCACTCGAATCAGGAGTGGATGAGGCATCTATCCGTCGTGCCCTGAGCCGGGTTTCAGTGCCCGGTCGCATGATGCTCTTTCCCACAGCAGACGGCGCCATGCTGGGACTGGTCGACTATGCCCACAACAAGCTCAGTTTTGAAGCCCTCTTCCAATGGTTGCACAAGGACTATCCCAACCACAAGTACATCGCCATTTTCGGCTCTACCGGAGACAAGGCTGTCAACCGCCGCCCCGAATTGGGAGTAGCTGCGGGTGAAAATGCCGACGTGGTTTATTTAACCTCAGATGATGTGGGCTACGAACCTTTCGACTCGATCAACGCGGACATGACACCATATCTGGACAGTTACGGCGTACCCTGGACAGCCGACCCCGTGCGTGAAAACTGCATCCGCGACGCTTTCGCCAAGGCCATCGAGCTCTACAAGGAGACCGGTGAGCAGAGCGTGGTCATGGCTCTGGGTAAGGGAGACGAGAGCTCAGTTTATAAAGACGGCATCTACGAACCCATCAACAGTGACGTTACAGTGATGAAACTTCTGGTGGAGGAATACAACGCTGCTTTGAAATGATGCAGCTGGCAGCGGCAAGACCGGCATCCTGCAGAGAGGGAGATAAATGGAGAAAAAACTTGCTTTCGGTTTTATGAGGCTTCCGGAAACTGAGGATGAAAAAATAGATCTTGAAGCAACGAATAAGATGGTGGACCGCTTTATTGAAGAAGGTTTCAGCTACTTTGACACGGCTTACGGCTACCACAACCAACAAAGTGAAACCGCCATCAGAGAATGTCTGGTCAAGCGCTACAAACGCAAGCAATTCCTGCTGACTGACAAGCTCAGCTCTATGTATTTTGAAAAAGAAGAAGATCTGCCCGGCTTCTTCGCGGAACAACTGGAAAGAACCGGAGTGAAATATTTCGATACCTACCTGATTCACTCTTTGAACAGAAGAAACTATAAGAACTTTCTGGAAGCCAATGCTTTCGAGTTTGTTAAAAAGCTGAAAGCTGAGGGCAAGGTGAAACGCATAGGTTTCAGCTTTCACGATACAGCGGATTTTCTTGACCAGGTGTTGACTGACCACCCCTATATGGAAGTCGTCCAGCTCCAGTTCAATTATCTTGATTTCTACGATCCGGAAATCCAGTCATACGCCTGCTACCAGGTCTGCGAAAGACATGACAAAACTGTACTTGTCATGGAGCCGGTTAAGGGCGGAAAACTTGCAAACTTACCGCCGGAGGCACAGACCATAATGGATAGTTTCGGCACGGGAGCATCTCCGGCCAGCTATGCAATTCGCTTCGCCGCTTCCTTCCCGCGTGTTGAACGGGTTCTCAGTGGCATGAGCAATCTGGAACAGCTGGAAGACAATGTCAGCTATATGAAAGACTTCATGCCCCTGACAGAAAATGAATACCTGATGATCGATGAAGTTCGCAAGATAATCGAGAAAACAGAGCAGATTCCCTGTACAGCCTGCGATTATTGCCTGGAAGACTGTCCTGTTGAAATCCCCATATCCGGGATTATCGCCCTTCTCAATGAGCACTGTACTGACAAAGAAGAGCCGCTGTCGGAAAAATATGAAGACCTGGTGACAGGTCGCGGCAGGGCTTCCGAGTGCATTGAGTGTGCTGCATGCGAGAACATCTGTCCCCAGCATCTGGAGATTATCCGGCATATGGAAGATGCAGCTGCGATTTTTGAATAATTAATCCGAGGTATTTTATGAAAAAACAAGATTGGTATCAGGAACTTAAGTCGGAAATCTCGAGACTCGAAAATTCTGACCGTGAACTGATTATCATAGCTATTGACGGCAGTTCGGCCAGCGGAAAAACCAGCTTGTCTGCAGACCTGGCTGCCGAATACGATGCACAGCTTTTCCACATAGACGACTTTTTTCTGACAGCAGAACAACGTACACCGGAAAGGCTGGCAGCAGTGGGAGAGTTTTTTGACAAAGAAAGATTACTGGCAGAGGTATTGGAACCTCTGAAAGCCGGCCGGCCGGTCTTATTTCGGCGTTTCAATTGTGCCACTCAGGCTTTCTCGCAGGAGGAGACGGCTGAGAAAAAGCGTATTGTTATTATCGAAGGTGTTTACAGCCTTCATCCCGACCTGCGCCCATACTATGACCTGAAGCTGTTTCTTTATGTAGACCGCGCAGAACAAATCAGGCGGCTCAAAGAAAGAAGTCCCGAAAAACTGGAGCTTTATCTTACCGAGTGGTTGCCGCGCGAAGAAGCCTATTTTGAAAAATATGATTTGCCTGAGGAGACACGATTACTGGCTTGAAAGGAGTTGACTTATGGCTGAAGAACTACGCATTATCTGGCACGGCCATTCCTGCTTTGAGATTAATAGCACAGAAGCAGTGATTATCCTTGATCCATACCGGGAAGTTCCGGGCTACCCGCCCCTGAAGCTGGCGGCAGATCTGGTTCTGGCTTCTCATGACCACGATGACCACAACGCCCGCTCACGCGTTAAGCTTTCTGCCAGAACAGTGGATGTAGACGTGGAGATAGTCGACACTTTTCACGATCCTGAGCAGGGAAGCCTGCGCGGTAAAAACAAGATCCACATAGTGACTGTGGCCGGCAGACGAATCGCCCACTGCGGCGACCTGGGGCATGCCTTATCGGAAGATCAGCTGGCCCGCCTGCAGGACCTTGACCTGCTAATGATCCCGGTCGGCGGTTATTACACAATCGATGCCGACACAGCAGCAGATCTTGTTCAAAGATGCAATCCTGACCTGGTAGTGCCCATGCACTATCGCGATGGTGCTGCCGGTTTCGACGTGATCTCTACGGTCCAGCCCTTCCTCGACCATTTTGACACTGTAGTCAGACATGACCAATCCTCATTCAGGCTCGGCGAATTTCATGACGCTGTTCTTGTTTTAAAAAACCCGAAACTTTAGGAATGATTATCCTCGCTCAGGGGATGGCGGGCATAATAGTGTAAAAGAGAGAGCTCATCTTCAATTTCAAGATCACGCTCTTTAGCGCGGTTCTCCAGATGATGCGTCAGCTCGTGCTTTACAACCCGCTCGAGCTCTTCAACAAAGCGCTCATCAGAAAGATGTGGGTAAACCCTTTGCATGGAGCCGTAGTAAATATTGATATAACGTCCGAAAATATGCTCGTAGCGGTATTCGCCCAGGACGTATAAATCGTCAGCCAGCCTGTTTTCGGACAGCTTAACTTCTTCCCGCAGGAGGACACCGCCGTTCAGATCCACAAAAACTTCCGGGGGCAGGGCATCAATAATGCGATGCAAAGCTGCTTCTGTTTGTTCTAAAGTCATCATAGAAACAGTATACACGGTAGCGGTGCCAGGCACCTAAGTTGTTAAGTTATTCGCCTCAGAGTGGCAGAGCCATACATACCGAAAATAACGAATATAGGGAGAAAAAATGGAAGTTAAACATGAAGAAGGAATCTTTTATATCGGAGATAACAAAGATCATCCATATACGAAGGTTACATATTACTATCTTCACGATGACGTAATTGTTGCAAATCAGACTGTAAGCAGAGAAGAGTTTCGCGGCCAGGGTCTGGCGCGCAAGGTTGTAACTGCACTGATCGACTGGGCTCGCAATGAAGGAATGAAAATCCTGCCAGAGTGCCCCTACGTCTCCAGGGTCATGCATGGAAGCAGTGAGTACACCGACATGATTTACAAGTCTGGCGAGGAAAAGAAAGAAGAGTAAGACAGCGGAGCTTTTTACCCCGCTCTATTCTTTTTACTCCCCATAGTGTTGAGCACGATAATTCCGAGAACAACCATAATTAAACCGAAAGCGATGTAAAGGGTCAGGTTTTCCCCCGGGATCAGGAGTGCCGACAAAATCACGCCGAAGATGGGGAAGAATAGGCGATAAATGGCCAGTTCTCCGGCATCGTTCACCTTGAGCAGCTCGTACCAGAGGATGAAGGAAACCGCTGAGATAATGGACGAATAAACCAGCAGCACAATTGCCGTGGCGGTCCACTCCAACCGGTGCTCGAGTCCGATATATCCGATCAGCAGCAGGGGAATTGAACCGAAGAACAGCTGTCCCCAGTTGATCAACGGAGCAGCGATTCCCTTGCCCTTAGGTTTAATCAGTGTTTCCACCAAGGCCGTAAAAATTCCCGATATCAGCATAAAACCCTCACCCAGCCAGGTGAAGTTCAGGTCGAAACCTTTATCAATATTGGCCACGATAATTCCCGAAAAACCGAGAATCAGAGCAAAGAACTTGCCGCGGTTGAACTTGTCCTCTTTTACAAATAAAGGCGCGATCAGGACCGTGACAAAGGTGGAGGAAGAAGTCAGCACTGCGCCCTTGACGCCACTTATATAGGCCAGACTGATGTAATAAAAGAAGTAGCAGAGTGTTATCCTCAGGAGACCGATGAGCAGTAAGAGCCGCCAGTCCTTTTTCTTCAGACCGGTCAAGCGCAGCTCAGGCGCCTTCCTGCCTTTTATCAGCAAATAAGCAAAAACCATAAAAGAGGCTACGAAAAAACGAATTCCGGCAAAAAGAATGCGTGCATAGCTCTCGCTTTGCCCCATATTCAGCTCAGCAAAGGAAAGCTTGGTCACAGGAACCGCGCTACCCCAGAGGAACATGACAATCAGGGCCATGACAATGACGATTTTTTTATCTTGGAATCTACTCTTCTCTTTCATACAGAGACCAGTCTAGCTCAAATTGTCACATTCTGCCCCCAAACGGTTTTCCCCACGTGTTAGCATTGGAGACAAATCTGTTAAAGCAACAAAGATCCGCAAGAAAAGGAGGCCAAATATGTTTAATATTCTCTTAGGCGGCGCTGCGGGACAAGGTATCGAAACTACCGGCGCAGTTATCGAGATGATGTTGAAAGCCAACGGCTACAACGTCTTCGTTACCCGCGACTTGATGTCCCGAGTTCGCGGCGGCCACAATTTCACCACCCTGCGTTTCGGGCGCGAGCCTGTCCTAGCGCACGATCACAAAGTCGACCTCATCCTGGCTGTGAACCAGGAAACCATAGATATTCATCTGAAAGACCTGCGCGAAGACGGTTTTATCATCGCTGATGACAAATTCCGGACTGACGACCCGCGCGCCATCATGCTGCCCATGACCGATACGGCCAAAGAACTGGGCAATTCGCGTGTAGCCTCATCAGTAGCAGTCGGTGCCCTGATTCGTCTCTTCGACCTGCCGGAAGAAGCCTTGCGTGATATTTTTGAAAAAACCCTACGGGCCGAGTTTGTTGAGATCAACATGGCTGCGGCTAAAGCCGGTTTCAACGCCGTAACCCTGGACCAGGGAGAGGCAGCGCGCAAGAAGGCAAATTCGCGTGCAGGCGGCAAGGGCGAAATTATCCCGGAAGATGAGCGCAAGGATTATTCGGATTGGATCATGATTAATGCCAACAGGGCCATAGCACTCGGAGCCCTGTCAGCCGGTTTGCAGTTTTATACCGCATATCCCATGTCACCCTCGACCGCCATCATGGAATATCTGGCCGGCTTGCAAAACGAAGCCAATATCGTGGTGGAGCAGGCTGAAGATGAACTGGCAGCTATAAACGCTGTAGTCGGCGCCTCCTATGCGGGAGCAGTTGCCATGACGGGTACATCAGGCGGGGGCTATCAGTTGATGGTCGAAGCCATGGCAAGTGCCGGCATGATGGAAATACCAGCAGTCACTGTCATTGTGATGCGGCCGGGTCCGGTTACCGGACTGCCCACCCGCACCGAGCAGGGCGACCTGGAAATGGCAATATTCGCCGGCAATGGGGAATATCCCAAGATGGTTATAGCCGTTAAAAACCAGAGTGATGCTTTTTATCAGGCTAATCGTGCCCATCATATAGCGCAGAAATACCAGACCCCGGTTGTAATCTTAAGTGACCAGTACATCGCTGACGGAGCCGCTACGATTGAGCCCTTTGATCTGTCAAAAGTCAAAAAGGTGACTGTAGCTTCGGGCGACGAAGAGGCACTGGCCTATCGCAAGGATCCTGCCCATGCGCGCGGCGATGTGATGCATGGCGAAACCAGGGCATCCGATCTGGCAGCTGACGAGTTCAAACGTTATCGCATCACCGAGACCGGCATCAGCCCCCGCCTCCTGCCCGGTAACCCGCAAGCCTTTGTCAATGCCGACACCGACTCGCACTGCGAATACGGCTTTATCAATGAGGCGGCTGACGTACATACAGCTCAGGTGGATAAACGCATGCGCAAGCATTACAAAATGTTGGCTGAAGACGTTATTGATGCTGAGCAGATCGGTACAGCCGGCAGCGATATTGTCCTGGTGGCCTGGGGCTCTTTGCATGGCCCGTTGACAGAAGCCGTACAAAAATTGAAAGAGCAGGGAATTGAAGTGTCGGCCCTGGTCTATGGTGATTTGTGGCCCTTCCCCACAGAAAAAATTGAAGCTGAGGCGAAAAATGCCGGACACATCATCAATGTTGAGCAGAATTTCAGCGGACAGCTGGGACATCTGATCCGCCGCCAGACCGGTATCGCCATGACCGACTCCATCTTAAAATACGACGGTCGGGCCCTCTCGCCGGATGAGATTGCCGGCCGGGTTCAGGAAATCGTGAAAGGATAGGTGCATTTATGTCACAGGAAAAGAACACACAAAACTTCAGATATAAAACTTACGACACCGCCTGGTGCCCCGGCTGCGGTGACTTCGGTATCCTGGCCAGTCTGAAAGCTGCAGTGGAAGAACTGGAATTAGATCCGCATAAGATCGTCTTTGCCGGAGGAATCGGCCAGGCAGCCAAGACCCCCCAGTACATCAGCGGTAACCGCTTCTGCGGCCTGCACGGACGGGCCCTGCCGGCCATGGCGGGAGCCAAACTGGCCAACGACGACCTGACCATTATCATTAACACCGGTGACGGCGACAGCTATGGAGAAGGCGGCAACCATTTCATGGCGGCAATCCGCCGTAATGTCAATATCACCCACTTTGCCCACGACAATCAGGTCTACGGCCTGACACTGGGTCAGTCTTCACCTACCTCACTGCACGGCTATGTGACTGGTTCACAGCCCTACGGTTCATATAACGAACCGATGAACCCTGTTGCCACGGCCTTGATCATGGGAGCAGGTTTTGTCGCCCGCGGCTTTGCCGGCGATCAGAAGCAGCTGAAAGAATTGATGAAGGCAGCAATTGCCTACGAGGGCTATGCTCTGGTCGATATTTTCCAGCCCTGCGTCAGCTTCAATAAAGTAAACACCTATGCCTGGTACAAGGAACATGTCCGTCCGGTCGGCGACGACCATGACCCGACAAACTTTGACCAGGCACTTAAAGCTGCCCTGACCTTTGAAGGTGCAGACGGTGCCGGCATTCCCACAGGTATACTCTACAATGTAAAAAGACCCGACTACAAGGCGCAAAGCGCGGTCTTGCAGCGTGGACCCCTGCTGAAACAGGGAGCAGACTACAGCTTCCTGGAAGAAGAAATCAGAAAATTCGCCTAAAGGCCCTGCTGCATAATTTGGTGCCAGGCACGATTTGATTCAGGCACGATTTGATTCACAATTTGATGCAGGCAAGTTTGATCCACTTGTCTGCATCACCTGCTGGCGGCCGGCGGCAGGCACGGCTATACTGTAGAAAAAACACGAACAGGTGCTTATGAAATATTTGACCAAAGAATGGTATAAGAAATCCAATCTGACTGATCTTCACTTTGATCTGGAAATAATCGATGAAGCAGCGGACAAGGATGACGACCTCTTCCAATCCCTTTATGAAGATGAAGAGCAACAATTTGTCGAGGACGAGAGAGAAGAGTACGATTACGACCCGCGCAATCTTTTTGATGAAGACAGCTTTGACCTGGAATCCGACCTGCTGGACTTCCTCGCTGAAGAGGAATTTATCGAGCAGCTGATCGAACACTTTGACAATCGTGAAGCTTTTTCTGAAGAAAAGACGAAAGAGCTTTTCGCAGACCTGTACGAGACAAGTCTGCTGGCAGCCAAAGAAAATCTGCCACCGGAAATCTACTCTCAGATTGCAGACCCCCGCGTCTTTGCCCTGGGATTTTGTACTGACGACGTTTACGATCTGGTCAGAGCCTTTTCCATCGGAAACAATAGGGAAACCATGGAAGTTCTGGCTGACTATGAAGATGCAATGCACTTGCAGGACATCCCCGGCCAGCTGAAACGACGTTTCGCTTTCCATGACTGTAAAGTCACAGGCTGGCTGTCCCAGGGAAAAGACCTCGTACTTACCCTGGATACCGAAGGTGGCTTTACTGCCGACAACAGAGTCAGCTTTCTTGATGTGACAGTCCTCCTGGACGAAAACATCGTCAGGCTCTACTGGGTCTATGACGAGCTTTATAAAACCGATACCGGCTATGAGGTTCACATCCTCTGTGACGGTGACAGGACAGCGGAATTGATCCTTCGCTGCTCAGACATCCGCATCGAGGAAATCTAGGTTTTCCCGGTCATCAGAAGCGGACAATTTGCAGTAGCCGGAGCCGGCTGATTTATTTGACTTTAATGATTCTCTTTGTCATAATATCTGAGCCGGCTCCAGCGGTATATTTATTTGCGGCCGTGGCGGAATTGGCAGACGTGCACGCTTGAGGTGCGTGTGATTAACATCGTGCGGGTTCAAATCCCGCCGGCCGCACCAGACAGACGGTTTTCTGAACTAACAGAGAACCGTTTTTTTATTGTTGTTGATTGAAAATCTTAAGATAAAGTAAAGTAGTAGCCGAAGACAGCCAGTCTTTTATCCAGCCAAATTTCCTTTTGAAAAAACCTGTCCTTACCATCGAAAGAGTAATGATCGTTGTAGGCAGACCTGTACCAGCCGGAATGGACCAGAAGCTCGGTTTTTCCGTAGCTCTCACGGTAACCGTAGACGACCATGGTGTGCCAACTGAAACCTTTTGCCAGAGTCGTCGTGATCAGGACCGGAACGTTGGCGTCGATACTCCGTCTGATCGTCGCCATTCGTGGAAACAGCGTCCATTTGAGCCTGACCCGCTTGTCGGGAGGCATCATCTTTTTCGAGTACCTATTAAAAGCCCGCGTAATCCTCGTGGCAAAACTGGCACCCCCCATGCCGCATTTTTTAATCAGAAAACTGCTGAGCCTTCCTGCCCGGGGATAGGCCCTGTCCAGAGAATCCGAACTTGCCGGCAGACCGCCATCGAGTAGCTCCGCCTGCCAGTCATCAGGAACAAGGGCTTCTTCTCTTTCCAGAGCCAGATAATTCAGGGCCAGGGCAACAGAAACAGCAGAGCAGGTGTTTTTGCTGTTATAGCCAAAAGCACGACGCCTGATATAAGTAAAGGCATTCATCAGCCTGCTTTCAAGATATACACTGTCCATGGTTTCCTTTTTGACGGTGCCAATCACCTGAGTTATTAAGCAACCTGCAGCAGCTCACAATGAACTGTATACTAATAGAGGCACATTTGCCTGCAGGCCACTGTGCTCAGAATACCAGTAGTCATTAAGGAAAGAAATGAACCGATACGAATTATTTTCTCAATTTGGCATCTCACGCCCTGTCTATGATCTGGCGGTCTCCGCCTCGGAAGACATGAAAAAGTTCAGACCCTCCATCGATTCTATTGCGGAAGAACGCCAGCTGGGAGTCCTCAGAGCCTTTCACAAGGCCCGCATCTCCGAAAGCAGTTTCAACTTCAAAAGCGGCTACGGCTATGACGACCTTGGCCGCGATCAGATCGAAGAAGTCTACGCCGATATCATGCAAGCCGAGTCAGCCCTTGTGCGCATCCAGTTTTCATCCGGCACCCATGTCCTGGCCACCTGCCTGCGTGGCCTCCTCCAGCGGGGCGACGACGTCCTGATCGCAACAGGCATTCCCTACGATACCATCCTCCCTACCTTCGGCGAACTTACCCTCTTGTCTGATGATGATAGAAAAGGCGAGACTTTCAAATACTCCAGCTCTAAACAAAGCCTGGCCGCCACCGGCGTTTCCGTGCGCGCGGTGGATCTGGATGCTGCCGGCAAGCCGGACCTGGCGCGGATTGAAGTGGCCCTCCTGCCGAAAACCCGTATGCTGTACGTGCAAAAATCCCGCGGTTATTCAAGCCGCCGGGCCCTCCTTTCCGAAGAGATCGGTCAGCTGAAGGCGCTCGTCAGCCGCGTCGCACCCGACTGCATTGTCATGGTCGACAATTGCTACGGTGAATTTGTCGAACGACTGGAGCCCACAGCATACGGCGCAGATCTGATCGCAGGCTCTCTCATCAAAAATCCCGGCGCCGGCATCGCCCCTTCCGGAGGCTACGTCTGCGGTCGCAGTGACCTGATCAAAGAAGTAGCCGAAGCCATGACCGCCGTAGGTGTAGGCGCGGAAATCGGACCGTCACTCGGCTTTAACCGGCAAATTCTTGAAGGTATTTATTTCGCACCCCAGGTGGTAGAAGCTTCCACTGCCGCTGCAGTCTTCGCAGCTTTACTTTTTCAAAAAGCGGGCTTCAAAGTCGCACCCCTGCCGGAAGACGAACGTGGCGACCTGGTCCAGACCGTACAGATGGAAAACGCCGACCAGCTGAAGGCCTTCTGCGAGGCTGTGCAGGCCGCAGCTCCGGTTGACGCCCACTTCACCCCCATACCGTCAGCAATGCCGGGCTATGACTGCGACATAATCATGGCCTCAGGTTCCTTTGTCCAGGGCTCATCAATCGAGCTGTCCGCTGACGGACCCCTGCGCCCACCCTACACTGCCTTCCTGCAGGGCGGTTTGAACTTTTGGAATGCCCGTTTAGGTGCCATACTGGCGCTCGAACGCGTGCTGGGTTTATAATCTTAAGAGAATCGTTTTAAAGGAAAAACAGTGGCCGAAAAAAAAGAAAAAACCGATATCAGAGGGAGCATCAGCCGCTTTGTCATCGTGGCCCTGGTGCTGGTCCTGGTTTTGGCACTCGCTATCTGGGCCATAATTTCCCTGTTCACAGGCAATAAGGAAAAGACCCGCTATGCTTTCCTCAATACGGGCAGCATAAACGAAACACTGACTACCGATTTTTTTCTGCTCCGCGACGAAACTTTGATCCTGGCAGAGAGCGGAGGTATCTTTTTGCCCCTGGCCCGCGAGGGCGAGCGACTGAGCAAAAGCGAGATCTATGCCCTAGTCCTGCCGGAGTCCGCAGCAGATCTGGTGGATTCGTACCGGAACATTAAGATGGAGATTCTCGAACTCAGCCTGGTCCTCAGCCAGGCCGATGCCAAGCCCAACAGCAGACTTACCCTGATTCAGGAACAGATTCAGGAGGCGGTATCAGACCTGCGCGCCGCGGTCTTCTCAGATGACATCGGTGCTCTGGCGCTGGCGCAAAAAAAATTGGATACCGCCCTGGAAGAACGATATGTCCTGCTAAAGCCGGAAAGCATCAACGACGCAGATCTGAACAAGCTCCTCAGCCAGGAGGCCGCCCTTCTTCGTCAGCTGATCGACACGGCGCCGGCCCAGGGTATACTCCGCACGGCAAATCCCTGCTGGATCAGCTACACGACTTTCGCCGCTACGCCGAACTTAAGCAGGGAAGAACTCTCCGGACTGACCCTGCAGCAGGCGAGGGAGCTTGTAAATAATATAGATCTTTATGAAAAAACGAATAAACAGGCTGTTATCGTGCAAAAGGGCGACCCGCTAGCGCGGTGTGTCAACTCAATGGATTATAATCTAGTCGCCTTGCTGCCTGATTACGCTCTGAAAACTGAAAGCGACAATTTCGGCATCAGCTTGAATGAACGCCGCCTGCTTTTAGATGATATAACGATAGTGCAAAAGGCAGTCAGCTCGGATACGGTTCTAGCCTTGCAGACGAAAGCGTCTTTCGGAGATTTGATGGACACACAAATCCTCCGACAAGCGGATTTACTTATCCAGAGGCATTCCGGAATAAAAGTCCCCCTGCAGAGCCTTTATGATTACTCGGAGACTGACCATATTGCCAGACTCTTGAAAATAAGTGACGGAATCACGAAGGAAGTTATTGTTTTTGTACAGGCAGAAGACGGCACTCATGCTATTATTGAAGGCCGTACAGGTGACACCGAAGCCCCGGCAGAAAACGATCTTTACGTGTTGAATCCCTGGACCGGTGCGCCGGGCAACTTGCTTGAATAAATTTACTGTGCAAGAAAAAAAGAAAGAGGATGATCAATTGACAGCTTTGATTGCTGATGAAAATAAGAGACGTACGACTGAGATTCAGGAAGCCTACGAAACTTTGCAGGAAGAGATCCGACAAAGTGCCGTCAGGGCAGGAAGACCGGCGGACTCGGTCAAGCTGATTGCTGTGACCAAAAACTTTGCAAGTACGGATATAGATGCCATCTTGGCCTTGGGCCATACGGATCTGGGCGAAAACCGAGTTCAGGAGATGACCGGTAAAATTGACTATTACACGTCACATGATCAGTTTTACAATTGGCATATGATCGGAACCTTGCAAAGAAACAAAGTTCGCCAGATTGTGGGCCGTGTTGCCATGATCCACTCCGTGGATTCTTTGCGTTTGCTTAAAGAAATTGAAAAGAGATCCGCCCAGGCAGATTGCGTGACCGATGTTCTCTTGCAGGTGAATATTTCCCAGGAAGAGACCAAACACGGCTTCACCGCCGAAGAGATTAAACCGCTTTTGCAAAAAAGAGAAAAATTTCCCCATATCCGTTTTCGCGGCCTTATGACCATGGCCCCGCATTATGACGATCCCGAGCAGACCAGACCGGTCTTCAAGGCAGCACGCCAACTGCAGGAAAAACTGAGCAAGGACTTGAATCTTCCTGACTTCGATCAGCTGTCGATGGGCATGACGAATGACTACCATCAGGCGATTGAAGAAGGCAGTACCATGCTGAGGATTGGAAGCGCGATCTTCGGTTCCAGGTACCAGTGAAGGCCATTTACTGGTACACTTATAAAAACTGTATATGTTTTGAGCATGTGAAATCACGAGTCTGTGTTTTTCTGAAAAACTCAGCCTGAGCGTAGCTATAATAAGTTTAAGCTAATATTTGGAGGATGAACGTATGAGCTTCCTGAACAAATTACTCGGAAAACCACCTGAGGAAGATTATGACGACTTCTATGAAGAGGACTTTGAAGTCGAGGATCGGGCTTATGAAGAGCTGGCGGTCAGCCGACAGCCCAAAAAACCTGCACGCGATGCCCGTGTTGTAGATATCAGAGATGCGCGCAACGATTTACAGCATACCGTGATGCTGGTGGAAGCGATTGATATCGATTCAGCCTGGCCTGTCTGTGACCATGTCAAATCAGGCTATACAGTCATATGCAATACTGAACGCATGAATCAGGATATCCGTGTCCGTTTTCAGGATATCGTATCCGGATCCGCCTATGCCATAGGTGGCATCCTGCAGATGGTTTCTCAATATATCTTTGTTTTTGCCCCCCGTTCAACCCGTATTGATTTTGATGACGGACACTTTTCTGCCGAAGCCTTCAGAGGAGCTGCAGCCAGCGGCAGGGTTAAAACTTATAGCGGGCCCGTGATGAGATGAAGCCGGTATTATCTTTAGTCATGACCATAAATAATCCGGGAGCCCGTACAGCTGTTGAGAGCTTTTCCTTCCTGGACGAATTAAGCGAAAGTGACAGATCAGCCTTGGAGCTTACATTAATCTGCAACTGTGACGGTGCGGATTTTATCCAGGCAGCCCGGGAATATTGCTCGGAACGGGAGATCTCCCTGCGGACCTATCAGGCTAAGCACAAGGGAATGGGCAGCGAGGTTCATTCTTCGATCAAGGAGGCTGCAGGTGAGTGGTATATGCTCCTTTCCGGAGATGACTCCCTGAAGGCACAAGCTTTGTCAAAGTTGCTGAATACCCTGCAAACCGAGCAAATTGGAGCTTCGGTAGGTATTGTTGCTTACAATGTCATGGAAGATGAGCTCGAAGATGAATGGCAGATTATGCCCTTGCAAAAGATCTTCCCCCAGTCCTTTACAGCCTATGACTGGAGTGAATTGAAGCGCTTCCGCCGGTCTCGTCTCTTTACCATGAATAACTCAATATTCCGTACTTCTCTGCTGAAGAAATCTCCCCTCCGTATGCCAGAGGGATCGGATTTGGCGGAATACGTTTACTCTTATTTGCCCCTGCCCTATGTCAAGCAGGTTTATTATGCGGACTACGACCTGCGTTATGCTGTCGCCGGCGGAGCTAACGGAGGCACTGAGGATATTACCAGCAAAGAAGATGATTTGCTGCGGATTGCCCGCATGCTTTACGATGTTTATCGCCTGGAAGAAGATATCCGTGATGAATCCCAGCGTGAATACATGTACACATACCTGACAGCCATAGTTTCTACCTGCGCTTTGTCTTTGATGATGAATGAAAGTGAGAAAGACTACGACCGCGTAGAGAAACTCTGGGGCTGGATGCGGCGGGTAGACCGTGCCATGTATCGCGGGGTCAGGAGCAATATCCTCTTTATTATGAATCATATGTCCGGCGACCGCTGGCGCATCTTACGTCGCCAGGGCATAAAACTATCTAAGCGCTTTCTCTCATTGAAGCCCTAGGTGTTTTACAGAATATCCTGTGGAGACAATCTCATGAACAATGCTGACTATATCAACTCTATTGAGCACTCGGAAGGTGTCGTTATCGGTCTGGATATCGGCGGGACAACCACCAAAATTGTCGGTTTCAACAACGGAGTACTGCTGACGGAGAAATTGGTTGAGGCCAGCGACCCCGTAGCTTCAGCCTATGGAGCACTGGGAAAGTTTTTGCGCGAAAACTGTCTCAAGCTGGCGCAGGTGGAGGAAATCAGAATAACCGGTGTCGGAGCTTCTGCGATTTTCGGTAATCTTTTTGACTGTCCGACCCGTAAAGTGCCTGAATTTGATGCGACCGGCCTGGGTGGTCTCTATGTCGCCGGCATTGACCGCGCGATTGTCGTCAGCATGGGAACCGGCACCTCTATCGTCTATGCAGACCTGGAAGGGACCAGGCATATCATCGGTTCCGGTGTCGGTGGAGGCACCTTGCTGGGACTGGCTGACCGCATGCTCCAGGTGCGTGATTTTGCTTCTATCTCCGAGATGGCCGACCTGGGCAGTCTGGAAAATGTTGACCTCACCATCGGCGATATTTCCAAAGAAGCGATTGGTGACCTTACGGCAAGCACTACCGCCTCCAACTTCGGCAAAGTTAATGATAAGGCCAAAGCCAACGACCTGGCACTTGGCATTGTCAATCTGGTCTTTCAATCTGTAGGTACGGCGTCAGTACTTTCAGCTCGCCTGGCCGGAGTCGATAAGGTTGTCTTCACCGGGAACATGCTCCGTGTTCCACAGGGCCGGGACACCTTAAGAACTTTTTCAACCCTCTACAATATTGAAATGATTGTGCCGGAGAGGGCTGAATTTGCGACAGCCATCGGTGCTGCTTTGCAAAAGAGAGAGTAATAGAAAAGCAGCCTGTGTTGGACAGACTGCTTTTTCAGTTTTTTCAAAAAATCTAACTTAAACTTTCATAGAACTTAAATTCTGATCAGTACTCCAATATCCTGGGCAGTTCCTTAGCCTGTGCTATCCAGCCCGCGATCATCTTTTCGCTTGGAGGCCTCCTGACCAGATTTTCTGCCTCATTCACTTCCATTATTTTCTGATAAAGATTTTGCGGATTACGATTGGCCAGCTCGGGCACGGTATCAACACCGGCCTCTTCCAGCAAATCGGAATACTGGCTGCCGATGCCTTTTACTCTGGACAGATCGGCATGGTTGGCCCAGGTGAGGATCAGCTTCTCCGAGATCCCTGACTTTTCAGCAAGATCAATCCTGCCTTTTTTTGTAGCTGCAGCCTCCAGAAAGGCTTCGATTGAGTTTACGCCTGCATCTTTGAGTTTGCCTTCATAAACTTCTGCAATTCCTTCAATCATAGATAGTCTTGTCATGGGGAAGGGCTCCTTTCGCAAATGAGATAAATATACTATAGATTAACTATATAAAGTCAGATTACTATAAGCAATCGCTTTTTTAAAGAACAGTGCCGAAAATTACAAAAATCCGTTTTCCATGCAGTCAGTTCGTGTAAACGGTGCCAGGCACATCTCTTCGGCTCAACATGGAAAAAGCAAGTAGTTTATGCTAGATTAAAAGTATAGGAGGCATATTCAGCAATCCTTTCATCCTTCTCTGCTACTGTCTCTCTTATTTAAACGGTGCCAGGCACCTATTAAACGGTGCCAGGCACCTAAGTTGTTAAGTTATTCTGTCACTAGGCGTAAACGGTGTCGGCCAGCTAAGTTGTCATGAGGCTCCCTCCCGGCAAGTCGGCCTCTGTGGCGAATGTGAATTTCAAAATCCGCCCGGTGTGAGATTTTGCGGTGGTTGCGGCTCCAAACTCTGAGTAGGGGAGTGAAGCAATGAATAGTGAAAATATTGGTGTCCGCGATGCGGCTGCTGTTTATAAAGGAAAAGTGGAATCGGCTTTATTTTCAGGAGATTGTGAAATAACGATCGAGGCCGAAGGAATACTTCTGGATGGCCTTCTGCAGACATCTTTTGTCCCCTATTATTCGATTACCGCTATCAGCAGGGAGAGTCACGTCATACAGTTGGATACAAGAGTTTCTCCTGTAAAGATCTCACGTATCGGTCTGGAGGAAGAAGCCTTTTTTCTCAATCTTTGGGCCGCTTTTAATAGAAAAGTCAAGTCGGTTTTCCAGCCCAAAGGCCCCCCGCTGATGGAGTTGAAAAACCCGGCCTATAATTACGATGAACGAGAGGGCAAGGCAGAATTGCATGTCTTTCGCGATTGTATTCTGCTGCTGCCGCCTAATCTCGACGCACGGCGCATTCCCTTTCTTTTTGTTTCCGCTTTCACAGCAGAGAAACACCTTGTAGCTTTATCGCTGAAAACAGGTGAGCAGTATAATATTTCTCGTCTTGGCTATGATTTTGACCCCCTCATATTACAGATAAGTGAAGCCCTCCGTAATTTGCGGGCCCGCAATGCAGACCTGCTGGAAAAACTCGATCCGTCGCTTAGTCGCTCACAGGCAGTGCAGGCGGTACAAGTGATAGCGGAGGGGATTGCAGTGTCACTATCAGACTTGCAGGCGCATGTTCCCACGACCGCGACCGTAATCAAAGAAATGCTGGCAGCGAGTCCTTTGGCTGATTACTTCCAATCTTTAAAGGAAATGACTGACGTGTCCCGGATGGCTGTGGGCTTTAAGTGGGTTCCTGCTGCAGCAGATACTGATGAACAGCCGGAGGACGAGACAGAGTCTGAAGACGATGTGAAGATGGCAGACGAAACAGAGCCCTCAGTTGAAAACGAAGCAGCGTCGGAAAAGACATCAGACTGGGCGCTGTGGACAGTTTCGCCTTCCGAAAATGGCCAAAAAGCTGTTGTGGAGTTCAATTTCCCCCAGGAAAAAGCTGCCACTTATGTTTTTGAGACAAAGGGAGATTTTGAGGGCTTTCTCGTAACTTTGAACCGAGCATTTGAAGCCACTGACTTCCGCCGTGAAATGCTTTATCTGACGAATCCCGAGCTACACCTTGAAAAGAATGCGAACGCCCGTATGCTGCTGGAAAGAACTCCTGCTTTGCAAGTACTGCGGGAAATTTTTGTAGGGCGTGTCATCCATTACTCTATCGACGGCTGGCGCAAGAACTTGCAGGGCATGCTCAGATGAGCAAGATCAAAGGCAGGATAATCAACACCATAAGGGCAAGAACAATCAGCTTTCCTGCGGCAGTGGCCAGATTGATCGTGACGCCGGCACCGATGCGTTTCTGCGCAAAAACAGCTGAATCAGCTTTGTTGTAGTAGATAAGCCCGCCCAGTTTCCAGTTATCATCCGTAGAATCATCGCTCATGATACCCGCATCTTCCATTCTTTCGCCGAATGTACCGACATTGGCGGCGAGATAAATCGCAGTTATGACCAGGATTAAACTTAATAAGAGCAGGCCGACAATGACTAGCTGGGCATATTCCACATTGCCAAAAAATAAATAAGTTATGCCGATCTGGGTAAAACCAACAAAGACCACGTTAGCCAGTCCCATGAATACAGTCCAGATATTTCGGGCCTGCAGGTATCTCTTCAGCGAACCTTCAGGATCTCGCACATCCAGACTTTGCTTGCCGGACAGGTAGGCAAGATTAGAGAGATAGATGATTATCCACAAAACCAGAGCAGAGCTGGCCGGCAAGAGCGCCATAGAGAGACTTTTGGGGCTGAAAGCGTTAGCCTGGCCTTTGAAGTTAAAATGAGTGGGCATTATTTCCGGCAATTTGTCATAGTTGGTCAGTGTATAAGCAGTACAGGCAATAAAAATAAGGAAGGCGACAGAATGCAGCCACAGTCCATTAGCGATCAGGCCGAACTCTTTACCTAGGATTTCCCTTTTTAGGTTTTCGGGAATGATTCGGGGACCGGGGTCATTCCACTCAGCCTTCAAATCTTTCAGTTTTTTGTTACCCCGGATAAGAGGGAGAGTCAGAAGTACAATAGCCAGTAGCAAGACAAAAAGCTGCAGGACAATACTACGGGCAAATAATGGGGTGAGAAAAAAGACGAGAACGGCCAAAGCCACTCCTAGACCTAAAGTCAGCCAGTTGAATCTGTTAATAACATCATCAATTTCTGAGCGCTCAGCATTTCTCTCTGAAAACCGCACTCCGAGATGGAGACCCTTGCCTGAGAAACGAGGGACCAGGCTCTGGCCTATCGCAACGATCAGAATGCTGACAGCATATATCAACTGCAATATATTCAATTCATTCACAGATATCACCTCTTACCCGGACGTCCGTCCGTTCGGGAGTACCCGGCGCCGTTAGCTGTCTGGCACCACTAAACGAGTCTCTCAAACTCCGCGACATAAGGTTCGAAGGCTTCCATACTGGTGATCCAGGTCTGCTTATCGGTCAGATCCAGGCCGACCAGCGCCCCGGTCTCTTCGGAAGAGGACACTGTCGTTGCCGTCAGCATCTCATCATACTTCTTCATGAACTCAGGACCATCACTCAGAGCTTTTTTATAAAGTGCGACTGAGAACAAAGCCCCGAAGGCATATGGATAATTGTAGAAGCTTAGCGATCCTGAATAGTAATGCCCCTTGCAGGCCCACATATAGGGATGCAGACTATCTTCATCGAGGCCTTCGCCATAACCTTCAAGTTGAGCCCTGTGCATAATCTCCTGCAGGTCATCTGAGCGTAGGTTTTCGTTTGCAACCCGTTCAAAGACTTCTTTTTCAAAAAGAAAACGCGAGAGAATATCACAGCAGGACTGGCCGCTTCCCATCAGCAAGCTGTCCAGCAGACCAAGCTTTTCTTCCGGATCCTCGCTGGCCGCAATCTGCTCCAGCACAAAGTGGGTTTCGTTGAAAGTCGAGGCAGTCTCCGCTACCGGCATTGTGTAAGAGCGGTTGAGAGGCGCATGATCTTCAATGCGCAAACCGTGATAGGCATGCCCCAGTTCGTGGGCCATAGTTGTAATGGCGCTGTAAGAACCGTCGAAATTTGACAGGACCCGGCTTTGCCTGATGATGGCTAAATTGAAACAAAAAGCCCCGCCCACCTTATTTTCTCTGGGATAAAAATCGATCCAGTTATCCTCGTGGGCCTTGTCGATCAGCTCAGCAATCGGCGGGTGCAATTTTTCAAAAGATGACACCAGCATCTCTCTGGAGCCTTCGACTGTGTAACCGCTCGGCAGCTTGCCGATCGGTGCAAACATATCCGCCCAATGCAGGCTTTCCTGACCGAAGTACTTGGCCTTGGCCTTGAAGTAACGGACAAAAATGTCTCTTTTTTCAATGATGGCTTCGATCATAGCGTCCAGGGTCTCGCGGCTGGTCCGATTGCTGAAGAGCGATTCATCCAGGGGACTGGCGTGCCCGCGTTTACCGGTCAGATAGAGAACCTGGCCCTTGATCGCATTCAGAGCACCGGCCAAAGACTTCTCCAGCTGCGGATAGAGGGAAAGTTCAGCCTCATAGGCCTTATGGCGGACATCCTGATCCGGATCATAAGCCAGATTGCGCAGCTCGGTCAAAGTTTTCTTTTCGCCGTCCAGGTCGGCGCTTGCAGTTGAAGTCAGCTGGTCAAAGAGGTTTTCCCAGGCACCGACGCCATAGATATCCAGGTGTGCGATCATCTCTTCCAGCCCGGCATCCAACAGGTAGCCGGCTGTCGCCTTGCTTTCGCGCAGCATGAACTCATACTGTTTCAGTTTTTCCTGCTTAACAAGCGCATCGATATCCTGGTCGGCAATCAGGCGCTTCAAAGCAACTTCAAAAGGTTGAAAACCCGCCATGATGCCCTGAATCCGATTCAGATAAGCAACGGTCTTGCTGATGCTCGTATCGGCATTCATGACTAGCGAAAAATAGGCAGCCAGCCTGTAGACCAACTCGTACATCTCTTCAGACAGCTCGATTCCACCTATAATCTGATCTACAGCATCCGCCTCTTTTTCAAAAAAACTGCGGCTGCCTTCTACCAATTTACTTAATCGACCAAAGTCCTCATCAATTCTCGGATCATCCAGACTCTCATAAAGCGGAGTCAAATCCCATCTACCATTTTCCTGCATCTTTCCCTCCTTTTAACGGTGCCAGGCACCTAACTTATACTTATTCCTCTTTAGCATTAACGGTGCCAGGCACCTAACTTATTAAGTTGTCTGTACTCTTGCATAAAATCGTGCCTGGCACCAAACTTAGTAGGCACCAAACTTAGTACCGGGCGAAAGCTCTCCGCCGCCGATAGCGACAATTTTCCCCATACTTATTCCTCTTTATTTGCTTCTCGCTGAATTGCCAGATCATAGGCTTCCTTGCCGGTGACATGCTCAATTTCAATGGCATAAAACTGAACTCTGTTGCAGCCTGCGACTTTAGCTCTGCGCTCGGCTTCGGGAACAGGACTGGAATACTTAGTGGTGAAGGCATGAAAAACCTCCAGCCGTTCTTCCTCGTCAGCAATACGCACCTTCCCGAAAGCAATGACGCTGCGGAAGTAAAAAGTGTACTCCTCCGGTACTAATTTCGCCTCATCAATCACGGAAAAAGACACCTTGTCATTAGCCGTGATCGCGTCGATCTTGTGGCCCGAAGGAACGGAATGAAAGTAGATTTTGCCATTGTAGTAAATGTAGCTGATGGGGACGGAATAGGGATACTCGTCATCACCCTGGAGCGCCAGCGTACCATACTTGCCTCGCTCCAAAATGGAGTCGACTTCTTCCTTAGCTAATGATTGTTTCTCTTGTCTAACTTCTCTAAACATATGATTCACCTTTCATTATCAGGATTGAGATATTCATATTTTATAAAAACTATAACACATTGAATTTTGTAGGTGTGTCGGTGCCCGGTGTCGGTGTCAGGCACCTAAAAATTAAGTTATCGACAACTCTTGCATAGAATTGTGCCTGGCACCAAATTATGCAGTGCCAAGTTTGTTCAGCTTCAATTGCTTTAAGGATAGGTCCTTAAGTTTTCACGGATGTAGCAAATGCGCCGATTTTAGGGAAAAGCAAGCTGATTAGGTAAAATTCTAAATAGTAAAAAACTAAAATTTCTGTGAAAGAAGAAGGAGATAATACTATGCTAAATAAAGGTGATAAAGCGCCGGATTTCAGATTGAAAGATCAATACGGCGAAGAAATAGTTCTAAGTGAGTTAAAAGGAAAGAAGGTGCTGATCTCCTGGCATCCACTGGCATTCACATCCGTATGCACAGATCAGATGCGTTCTTTAGAAAGAAATTTTGAGCGCTTAAAAGACGCCGGTATAGATGTTGTCCTTGGGGTTTCGGTAGATGCCCAACCATCCAAGGCGGTGTGGGCAAAGGCAATCAGTGTTGAAGATACACTGATCCTGGCTGACTTTGAACCAAAGGGCGAAATGTCAAAAGCCTACGGTGTCTACAATGAGAAGAGGGGCATAAGCGGACGGGCGAATATAATTGTCGACGAAGCCGGCTTCATCTCCTTTGCCAAAGAATATAAATTAAGTGAACTGCCGGACATCGAAGAAATAATTCAGAACGCGTAAGCGGAGCCTGCATCAAATCGTACCTGGCACCAAATTTGGTGCCAAACTATGCGCATAACTCCCGGCTGGCGCCTTTACTCCAGATAACGCTCTCTGAGGGCAAGAAGATCATGTGAATCCAGGTTCATCCGCTCTTTGGCATAGTCGTCAAAATGAGGGTAAGCACGAACGTGGTTGAAGGTTTCTTCCAGGTACTCTTCCTTCACAACCAGCATGTCACGGATCATAGCCACAATTTCCGGGTCGGAGATGCCCTTGGTCAGAAACTGCATCTCCCTTTGAATGGCTTCTTTTCGGTAATGGTTGGAGAGCAGGTAGTTGTTCCGGATATCCTCCCAAGCAACACCCAGGGAAGATAGGATCAGGGCCGCCAGGATCCCTGTCCGGTCTTTTCCGGCAGAACAGTGGAAGAGAACTGCTTTCTCGCCGTTTTCAAGTATTTCCCTGATGATGCCTCCGAAGATCTCCGGATTTTCACCCATATCTGAATAAAATCGAGGCAAAAAACCTCCCAAAACCGCAAGATATTCTGCAGGAATTGACAGAGGTACAGTCTCTTGCACCTCTTCATCAGCTTGGTCCGGAAAGGGAAAGGCCATATTAAGAGCCCTCATCTCGCCATCCATGGAGGGAACGGCAGGCCGGTGCCGGTAATCAATCCCATCAGGAAGGGAATAAGCTTCTCGTCCGGCTTCATCCGCTGTTCGAAGATCAAATACCACAGAGAGGGTCAAAGGTTCCAGGTATTTCGTCAAGTCCTCGTCCGGAAAGCTCAGGTTTCCACTTCGAAAAAGCATACCGCCTTTTACCTGCTTCCCATCCTTGCCTTTATATCCTCCAAGTTCTCTGAGATTTACAATCATGGCTTCCTCTTTTCAAAACAGCTCAACCTATTCCGGGGCAGAAGAGTAATTTAAAATGGTGCAAAAGACTGATCACTCCACCATTCGTCCTTGTAATAATCATACAAAGGCAAAAAGTGCTTCAGGTGTGCATACTCCCATTCTTCAAGTTGCTTCAGCAATTTGAGCACATCTTCCGATTCGACCTCTTTTTGCATGTCGCGATAGAAATCAATTGACTTCTTTTCATTTTGTATGGCTAGACCATACACCGTTACCAGAAGTTCAGGATTGTCGGCTTCCTTCATTCCCCAGCGAAAAATCTTGGGGCTGTCCGCTTGATTTACAAAGCTCTCAAAATCAACTTTCTTATCCTCAGCCATGGCTTCAAACATTTTCTTCAGATAAGAATAGTGAGAATCTTCCTCTTCAGCCAGAGCAAGAAAGTTATCCTTGATTTCTTCATCCTCTGCTTTTTCAGCTGCCAGGCGGTAAAAAGTAGCGCCTTCAACTTCATTTAACATGCCTTGCTGTAGAATTTCCAAGTCTTTACGCACGAGGATTCCTCCTTAATTTATCCATCACAGCTTTATTGCCAGTTATATCCGGTCTTGCTTCCCTACATCTTACATCATTAAATATAAGGCCGAATGATCTTCATGATTTTCTTTTAAAAAAGAAAACATAACCTATAGCAAAAACTGCAAGCACAATGACGAGGAGCCCGATTGCAAGCAGCCAAGTCCGGGTAGCCGGTGATTCTTCTTTAGTGTCTTCACCACTTCCTGCTGTGCTCTCCGATTCCTTGACTCCATTAGTGGTAACTTCTTCGGAGGGAGCAGGCTTGTCCTCAACCTCTTCCGCAAGGGTTACCTCCAAGATAGCTTGATCGAACAAAAGAATTGCAGTCCCGCCTTCATTTTTCCCCGGGACCAAAACACTGAGTAAACCCTCGTCCCCGACAGTGTAGTTTGCTCCGGAATATAAATCCTCAAGCTCTGATCCCGCCGCAAGGCCCGTTTCTACCTTTATCCACCGGTCTTCTTCTTTTATATTCAAGGCGACAAGCATATGCCTGTCGGAATGTGCTCTTTCAAAAACACTGATTCCCATTTTCTTGTCTGCTAGTAAAGAATTGCGTTCGCCTCTGGTGAAGACATGAGTATACGACTTGCGTATTTCGAGAAGTTTCTTATAGTGGTCCAGCATGTCACTGTTGTCAACACGCCCCCAGTCAAAGTCATAGCGGTTTTCGCTGAACTCCCCCTGGTCCATATTGCCCGCATTTGCCCCGCTTTGAGCAATTTCTTCTCCGTAATAAATCACCGGCTGCCCCTTGGCAGTCAACTGCAGGCTGGCTGCTACTTTGAATAAGCCTTCATCTCCGTTCAAACGCACTTTTAAAAAACCATCTTCGTCATGAGAACTCAAAAACTGGCCGGCTGTACGAGTATTGTCAATAGCTTGATTTCTGGCCTTCAGTTGCTTTTCAGACTCTTCAAAATTTCCTCTTAAATAGTTCCGGACGATATTTTTAAACTCAAAATCAAGAATCCCGTCCATGCCGCCGCCATCCAAAATTCCTCCGTTTTTAAAAATATCACCATCAAAAAACTCAGCAATCATTTTGAAATCGGACTTGCTTTTGACAACTGCATTGTTAAGGGCTTTCAGACTGCTAGCTTCCACATGCTTGACTGTATCAACTCTGAAATAGCTGATGGAATTTCCTTTTTCTGTTGTAGATCGGTCAATCCACGCCCTCTGCCACTCAATGATCCGGTCACGGACTGCCAGATCTTCAGTAATGAAGTCAGGAAGGCCGGCTAACTCTCCTGTAATCTGATGGTTCCCCTGAGGATCCGTGCGAAGCATGCCGTCAAAGACGGCCTGTTCTTCGGGCGTGGGGAAGTTTGCAATCTCGGAGAAGTCACCGGACTTCATCCCGTATCCCGCATGATTTATAACTACATCCAACATGATTTTCATACCACGGTCACTGGCCTCATCGATCAGCCGGTGAAAGTCGGCTAAATCACCCAGATGCTCGTCAATTACTGTAAAGTCCTTGGCCCAATAGCCATGGTAACCATATTGGCTGTCCTTGCCTGATCTGACATTAAAATCAATATTATCGACAATGGGTGTAATCCAGATGGTATTCACCCCCAGATCCTTTAAATAATCCAGCTTCAGGGTTACCCCGGCCAGGTCGCCACCGTGATAGGTCTCAAAATGGGAGGTATCGTAGTTTTCACCATTGGGATCATCATTGGAGGGATCACCGTTATAGAAGCGGTCGGTCAAAAGAAAGTAGATCACTGCTTCATCCCAGTAAAAATCTCCCTCCTCAAGGGCTCGGTCAATGACCTCAATCTTAAAGGATCCTTCAAGCTCGCGTCCGGACTCATAGACTTGAGTAAACTTCAGCTCTTTCAGGCCGGGACTGACCTTCCTTGACACACTAAGAGTCTGTTCATTAAGCAGAGGGTCAACCCTTATCTCTCTTTCATAAGCTAATTCCGAGGCATCGATGAAAAAAGCGGACAGTTTATCATTTGAATCTTCGGGATAGTCAAAGGTCACAACAAGACTCTCGTTATAGCCTATTTGCTCCTGACTTAAACGGACATCTATCTGGGAATCAGCGACAGTGTGGGCAGAGAAAAATAAGATTAGGATAAAAAGAAAAGAGAGTAGTATTAAAGGTATTTTGGGAAGTTTTAGTTTTCCAGCTTGCTTCATCCGGATCCTCTTCCTTGTCTTAAGATATGCGCAGCGGCCGGCTTACTCTTGCTCAATCTTCACTATTTTATTCTTCTGTTAATGATTTCGATGAGCATGTTAACTGCTATTTTATTTCTCCCACCGTAGGGGATGATGATGTCGGCATATTTCTTTGACGGTTCGACAAACTGATCGTGCATGGGCTTGACACTGTTTCGATACTGCTCTAAAACTGAGCTCAGGCTTCGTCCTCTTTCCATGGTGTCTCTTTTAATTCGTCGGATCAAGCGTTCGTCTGCATCAGCGTCAACAAAAATCTTAATATCCATTAGTTCTCTAAGGGCTTGATTTTCCAGAATAAGGATACCGTCGATGACGATGATCTTTTTCGGCTGCACAATAACTTCCTCAGAAGAGCGGTTATGAATCGTATAATCATATACCGGACGTTTAATTGAATTGCCCTGAATCAGAGATTTGATATGCTCAATGAATAAATCCGTATCATAAGCATTAGGATGATCGTAATTAAGCTTGGCCCGGTTTTCCAGTGACAGGTTATTGTAGGCCTTATAGTAATCATCGTGCGACATGACCAGGATATCGTCCGGAAAGGCTCCCCTTAACTTTTCAATAATAGTGGTCTTGCCTGATGCAGAGCCGCCTGCAACGCCAACAACCGTTATCTTATCCATAGAGTCCTCCTCCGGCGTAGCCGGTATGAAACATCGTATCAATATTTTTAAATATTGTATAGAAACATAGATATAGAAAAAAGAGCTAGACGAGAATTATTCCTGTTAGATCGCATTACTCGACTTTGGCTCTTACGACAGCTATCATTTGGGGCAGAGGTGTGGAGGAGACCGGGATGTGTGATCAAGATACAACAGCGATAAAATGTCGACAATGTGGGTCCCCATCATATTTTGACCAAAAGTCAGAGGGCTTCATCTGTCCGTATTGCGGGAGTTTTACGGCTTGGGCTTCTGCTGACTATAGATATACGCTGGATATGATTTTCAGACATCGTCCGATTCCGCTTGTCGACGGCCTGATAAAACTCACTCATGTGGGTATTGGTGAAACCGCCGTACGAGACTTGCGGTCTTCTGATGAGATGATCCAGAGAACAAGCAGCTTGGGCGACCTGCTCTATCAGCTTGATAAGGGAACCTTTGAGAAGTGGGACAAAAGAGAAGAAAGATCCTTTGACTGTCCATATTGCGGCTCTGAAATCACAGGGTTTTCAACACAAAGTGTTTTCACGTGCGCATATTGTGGCAATAAAATCATGCTCTCGGAGGTGTTTGAAAGCGGCGAATACGGTGATAATCTCGTGTTTGGATACGACCCGAATATGTACGATCTTGCGCTTCCTTTTAAGGTTACGAAGACACAGGCCATAGAGCAATTGCTTCGTCTGGTCGCAGAGAACAGGAGCGATTTTGCAGGCCAGGATATTGAAAAAAGAATAAGATCAGACCTGCAAGCAATTTACTTGCCTTATTGGGTCGAGGATATGAGTGTAAAAGCAACCGTGGACACTGAGCGTGGGCGGTTTACTTTTTATCAAGATAGAATCAATTGGGC
>WPCH01012979.1_pt1 | contig 29405 bp, 31 predicted proteins | sample 5399881 | NCBI WGS metagenome assembly WPCH01 (sample SAMN12869468, study PRJNA574797) | sludge metagenome | isolation source: wastewater treatment of pH5 | place: China:Beijing | collected 2019-05-20
GATCAGATTCAGAAACATTATAAAGAATCAGATGTTTATACCTGAATAGTTTTTGATTAATATACATGTTTCCGGTGTTCACAATATGGGTTTGGTTGACTTTTTTAAAAATAAAGTAAAACACTCTCAAAAATCCCCCAAATTGAATTATTCTACAAACGGCACTTCTATATCAATAGGTGAGTTTACAGGGGAATATCATCAGTCATCAAAAGGTAGGTTCATTTTAGCGTGGAAAAGTTCAGGTGACAACGGAAAATACATTTTGCTGGATCGCGGGAACATAAAACTTCAGGCTAAGATAAGGCACCCCGATAATGGAATGGTTTCAAACTCGGGAGTGTTTCTCCTCAGCGACCTGACCTCCAAGGGCATGTATGGCGTATTCCATGTAATTAATTCCGACGGAGAAACTCTGATAAAACAAAGGTGCAGGGCAAATCTGGGCTCTGCCGGAATTTCAGATGACGGGCGTTTTGCTGTTTGTCAGTCTCTGGAAAGTACCAGCAAGTCGGATAGCTGCAAACTTTTTTTCTTTGATATAAAGAACAGAAAACTATTGTGGAAAAAAGTGCCTGAAACTATAGGAAGCGAGCTTAACTGGGCAAAAAGCTACCGTTTTGATACTAAAAGAAAAGTCCTGTATCTGATACACGATAAGAACAGGACTTACCGCTACACCTTTGAAGGGACTTTTCTTGATTCTAAACTATACCGGCATGACTGCATCAATTCTGGAAACGATATCGAATTTCTTGAAGCACTTAATGGGTTAAAATCAGAGCTCTCTGAAAGTACCGACCCTCAAGAGTATGTTGACCTTATAGTTCCTCTGGAAAAAGGATTGAAAAGGTTCTCTGACAGGGATACCAGGTCAAAAATCCACAGGGTTCTGGGGGAAATATCCCTTTTGCAGGGAAATAATGCAGAAGCGATAAAGCATTTTGAAACCGCATTGAAACTTAATCCCAGGGCGGGAGTGAAGAGGACACTCGAAAAATTAAAGAAAATTGGTTAATCTGACAGTGTTATATTGGAGTGTACGAACCAGAATTAAATTTCATTTTTTGAATTTATGAGATTTTTCCACGAAAAAATAGCCTCTAAGTCTGATCCTTTAATATGAAAAAGCCTCGGGCGGGATTTTCAGGCGCTCCTGTCGTCGCTTTGGCCTTACGGCCCCGGCAACCTAGTCCTTACCAAGGACGCGCTATACCCCTAAGCCACCAAGGCACTGTTGCTGTAAGAGCATCTCCAAAATATCATACTACAGATATAAAGGTTTCGACTGAAGCGGCTTCAAACAGGAAAATATTCCTGAACTGGCTAAAAATCCGGGGATTTTGCTTGAAAAAATTGAGAAACTGGCAGGAAAAATTGCCTGTTTCTTCTACAGTTGGCTTTTGAAAGCCTGGCTTTTTAGAGTTTCCAGCGCGCATCTATAGGGAAGCGCTCGTTGATCCACATGAGGACGTGGTTATTGTGGACGATTTTGTAGGTGCGGGAAAGTATGGGGGTCCCGTCAAAGGTGGGTTCGCCCTCAAGAATCTCTAACTCTACCATGTCCCGCCTGGTTTCAAGGTTGTGGGTGCGCAGGATCCTGCCGATAGGGATGTCTGCCCGCATGAGCTGGTCACGCATTGTCTGGGGCATACGCTCCAGAGGGGCGAGGGACTTTGCGTGTACGAAAACCGTGTCTCCGGCGTAAAGCCTGACTGTTCTGTTGTTTATTTCGCTGCCTTCTTCTACTCCCAGGAGCTCAGCCAGTTCCCTGTCGGCTTTAACGATATATTGAGACTCTGTTTTTACGGTCACCGGCTTTCGGGACATAATTTCCAGAAGAAAGGTTACGGAACCGTCAGTCCCACAGCAGACCCGGAGGCAGGTGGGAATTTCAAGGCTTTTCAGTTTTTCAAGGAAATCTCCTTCCAGAACGACACCTCCAGGTAAATGCTGCAGGATATTATTTATTATGTGAAATAAGAACGAGCGGTCAGGAGGTTATGCCTCTCCGACATCCTTTTTCGCCATTTTCAGGCGCTCTTTTGCCGTGTAGCCTGTAGACTTTAAGAGAAAGTCTCTGTAAGCTTTGTTGGTCTGAAGGATCGTTTCATCGTCCTTCACAGCCGCATCGGAAACCGTTTCCACACAGAGTTTTTTGTCTTCTATCCAGACCGTTATCTTTGACAGTGCCCCGTATGAGATCTCGAATCTGTCCCCATTACGGGAAATTTCAACAGGGAAGCTTTCCTGCATTGCCTGGTATATTCTCTCAGGTTCAGGTTTAAAGCCGCGTTTCAACTTGTATTGCTGCATTGCTATCCTCTTATAAGATATTTTCATCTCAGATAAAGTTTGCCAGAGCCTTTTTATCCGGAATCTACAGGGATAATCCGGATCAGTCGGGCAGATGATCCCGGAAGAAGGGCATGTACTCTGGAGCCGGTCTTCATATTTTTATGCTCCAGGTATTCTGGCTGTTATCACTTGAATATTGCTGATTTACGGTTATTGATGTCGTTTCAGTTTGAATTAACAACCTATATTTATTTAAATACTGGTCTCAACCGTTATCAAGTTAATTGTACATATGTATTTTCCTGTTTCATAACTGTAATTTTTATTTATAACTATAATTTTTATTTCTACATCTGCTATTAACCTGTAAAGTTGCCAGACATATTTATAATCTTGAAATCAAAAATAGTCTTAAAAGCAAAGAAAATACTAAACTCAAAAATGATCTTGAAACTAAAGGCGATCTTGAAATAAAGATGATCTTGAAATAAAGATGATCTCGAAATAAAGATACCCGGTTCTAAATAGATTTAGTACCACATAGTCTAACCTTTTTTATATCTGTTTTCTGGATCTTTCTGGCATAACCGGATATGCAGTTCACAAGAAGCAACCATAAATATGAGTATATTTATCATAGGTTCATGCAAAAAAGAGATATGACTGGACATCATTTTTCCAGATCATAAGGAAGATTTTAAAACTCTTCAAGCTATTCGATACGCCTGATAAGTTGCTTTAATATATGTAGACAAAAATTAATTCATTTACCTGTTAAAATCAACCTGTCACTGATAAATAACAACCAGTAATTATAATCAATAAAAATAAGAAGGTGATCCCCGGATGCACAGAACACTCAATCTTGATGATTTAATCGCCCAGAAGGCTAAAAAGGATGTTGAAAAAGACCCCGAAATGACAAATGAAAGTCTCTACGACCTGATTATTCCCCCCGGGACAGTTGTATCAATCATCTATGATATCGTGGAAGAATTTGATCTTGAACCTATAACCCGGAAGATGCCTGTTAGCATTGCAAACAGTGAAGAAAGAGAAATTCTCGTACTTCGCGGGCCTCTTGAAAAGGTTCAGGCTGCAGAAGCGTTCCTCTATGACGAAATGAAATCCTGGATTGAAAACCAGTAAACGACTCGTCAGGATAAAAATAATAAAATAAACAGGAGCAGATGCTGGATAAGTAAAATAATAACTTTTCAGCAGAACAATATTTTTGAAATAAATATTTCAAGCAGAAAGGTCCCGTTTATTCGGAACCTATGCCTGTAATACTGTCCTTTGAGAAGTCAAAAACGGTTACTCTGCCTGTTTTATCATACATGTCAAGCTTTAACCCCTCTTCAATTTTTCCTACTACTGCAGCTGTAAGCCCTGCCTTTTCAAACACAGCCACACACTCTCCGGCTTTTTCCGGGTCTGCAGTAAACACATAACCAGTTCCCGGGTGCACTTTCAGCCACTGCTCAAAATCCACGCCTTCAGGTCTCGGGACTTTTTCCAGATCGACAGAGGCTCCTACCCTGCTCGTCTCACAGAGCATCCCGAGAGTTCCTATCAGCCCGGGGTTGCTGATGTCCTTTCCGGCGCTTGCAAGCTTTTTCTGTGCTATTTCCTGGGTTACAAGGTAGCTTTCCCTGAGCACGGAAGGCTCTTTAAAAGATGTCGTGTCCCAGCTATAAGGGGAATTTGGGCCGATTTTTCCGTCCATATCATAGGCTGCAATTACAAGGTCGCCTGGTTTTGCAGTATCACTTCTGATCACACAGTCTTTTTTGACGATTCCTATTATGGCAACGGAAAGGGAATTATACTGCGTATCCGGGTGGACATGCCCTCCAACCACAGGAACCCCGAATTTTCTTACTCCTTCAGCCAGGCCTTCCATCAGTTCCCTGCATGCTTTTGGGGAATTTGCAGAGGCGATATCCACCATGGCAAGTGGTTTTCCTCCCATCGCTGCAATGTCATTTACGTTAACAACAACAGCCCCGTAACCTGCCCACCAGGGGCTCCCGTCTAGAAGCCGTCCCCATATACCATCAGCTGCAAAGAGGATAACGTCATCTCCTCCTATGTCAATTACTGCAGCATCGTCCCCGAAATCAACGATAGCGTTCCCGTATTCCGGGCGGACGGCTTCAAAGATAGAGACTATATCCTCGATCTGTTTTTTTCGGGTAACCCCTTCGAAACTCCTTATCCTTTCTGCTAGCTGTTCCAGGTTCAATCAATGGCTCCTGTTTGTTTTTTTACTTGTATTGGGCTATCTAGTAGTTAATATTAAGATCAGATTAACAGCAATTTGATCTTACTGTTATCTGATCAGATCAAATTATGGCAGGACAATAAACGTATTAATAAATGTATTGTTACAGTTCAAGAGTTAAAATAAGTTCTTAAAACCAGCTGTGAGGTTTTCATAAGTTAATTATAAACTTATTGCGGGTTGATGTTGATGGTCGGACATATAATCATGGAATTCGTTATGGGTTGACATCAGCAACTGCAATATTTGTATCTTTGATTTTCCGTTTATCTCTACCCTTGAAGTAAGGAATTATGCAGCAATACGTAATTCAGTTATCCTTTATCTCTTTTTTTCTTTGTTTCCGGGATGGAAGCGACAGCTTTTTATAAATTATTATCTCCTTGTATGTCAACCTTCTATATTTTCGACTCTATAAAAATCCCCCTTGTTTAAATAAGGAGTGAAAAACATGGTAGCAAAAATCGATGCCGATGCCTGTACAGGCTGTGGAACCTGTGTAGATGAATGCCCAGCAGCTGCAATCTCCCTCAATGACGATGACATTGCAGTTGTAGACGAAGATGAATGCCTTGACTGCGGTGCATGTGTAGATGCCTGCCCGAACGGGGCAATCACTCTCGAGTAACGTTTTTAAAAATAAGTTCTGAAAAGCGGAGTTCCCAAACTCCGCCATTCAGGCCAGGGTTTTTGAGCTTTTCTTATTTCAGGTCTTTTTCTAAACCCGGGCTGAAATTAATAAAATTATTAAGTTACTCAGGACTCTTCTTTCCCGTTCTTATTCAGAGTCTCTTTTGCTTTTTCAAGGTCTTCTCTTATCTGGATTTTTATAAGGTTTCTGCGCTCCTCGCTCATCTGTGACATGTCCTGATCAATGTAACCATAGGCATCGGCTCGGCATTGCCTGCAATGGCGCATCTGTCTAACATAGGGTTCGCAAGCGTCCTGGGTTGCCTGCCTTTCTTCCGGGGTCGGGGCTCTTATATGAGCAAAGGCTCCCTGGGGGATCAGGGACATAATATTCATAATATATACTTCTCTTTCTCTAACTGCTTTTGCAATTTCCACTACGTGCCCGTCATTTATTCCCGGTACAAGCACAGTATTGACCTTGATAACAATCCCTTCCCGGACAGCAGCCTCGATACCGTCAAGCTGGTTTTTTATCTGGATTCTTGCCCCTTCTACTCCTCTGTAAATCTTGCCATGGTAATTGACGTATTCACATATCTGTCCCTGGATTTCGGGGTCAACAGCGTTGATGGTTACGGTCAGGGTTGCGACTCCAAGCTTTACAAGTTCCGGGAGTTTTTCCGGGAGCATGAGTCCGTTTGTGCTCATACAAAATGTGATATTAGGGAACTCCTGCCTTACAAGCCTGAGGGCTTCGAAAGTCTCTTCGTTTGCTAACGGATCACCGGGCCCGGCAACCCCTATTACTTTGATAAACGGATAGTCTGAAAGGGCTTGTCTTACTTTTTCAAGTGCTTCGGCTGGTGTTAAGATCTCCATGGTCACTCCAGGCCTGTTTTCGTTTACGCAGGCAAAGTCCCTGACGCAGAAATTGCACTGGATATTACATTTGGGGGCTACTGCAAGGTGCATTCTTCCGAACCTGTGCCTGGCGTTTTCACTATAGCAGGGGTGTTCGGCTATGATTCTATAACGGTCACGGTCAAATGTGAAGTTTTCTTCTTCTAACAAATTTTTTCCTCCGGCAGATGGGTCCTGGAGTGAGCAATCAGATGCACTCGGGAAAGGCACAATATTTTCACCAATTATGCATATTTATGCATAATATATAATTCATACGGTTTTTGCGCCGGATGCAGTTTTCGGAAAGATGACAGGTCTAAAAAGTAAGCAGCATGTTTAAGAAAGAAATAGCAGGTCCTCAGAAAAAACAGCGATTTTGAGAAGCGAATAACAGTCCTGTAAAGGAAAGCATTTGTAAGGAAAAGATACCCTTCGCCCTGGAAAAAAGCACTGTATGCTAAAAATCCTGCATGCACAAGAAAGAAACCCATAGCCATTGAGTCTGCAGCTCGAGTAAAAAAGATGACTAAGCCGGCTCGATGAACCAGAATCCGAGCCGGTTGAATAATTCTTTTAAAAGCCGGAAGTCTTTTGGAGCAGGATAAGTCAGATTCAGGCTTTTTTGCCTTCAGCTTCTTCTTTCCCGTTCGTTTTCAGAACTTCTTTTGCTTTTTCAAAGTCTTCTTTTGTTTGGATTTTTATAAGGTTTCTGCGCTCCTCACTCATCTGTGACATGTCCTGGGCAAGGAGTCCGTAAGCATCGGATCTGCACTGTCTGCAGTGGCGCATCTGCATAACATAAGGTTCGCAGGCTTCCTGAACGGCTTTCCGCTCTTCGGCAGTTGGAGGCTCAAGATGTGCAAATGCTCCCTGGTTGATCAGAGGCATGACATTCATGATGTAGACCCCGAGCTCATTGAGCTTTCTGGCAATCTCTACCACATGCTTATCATTAATTCCCGGTATAAGCACGGTATTGACCTTGACAACGATTCCTGCATCAATAGCCGCCTTTATTCCCTCAAGCTGGTTTTTGATCTGAATCTCGGCAGCTTCGACTCCTCTGTAGACTTTTCCGTGATATACTACATGGTTCACTATTTTTGCCTGGATTTCGGGATCGATTGCGTTTACCGTAACTGTCAGAGTGGAAACCCCAACACGCAGCATGTCCGGAAGTTTTTCAGGGAGCATAAGCCCGTTTGTGCTCATGCAGAGGGTCACCTCAGGAAATTCCTTCCTTATAAGTTCAAATGTCTCAAATGTTTCATCGTTAGCCAGAGGGTCGCCAGGTCCTGCAATTGCAACAACTTTGATGAACGGATAATCTGCCAGGATCTGCCTGGTTTTTTCAAGGGCTTCCCGAGGACTCAGGACTTTACTTGTAACTCCCGGACGGCTCTCGTTTACGCAGTCAAATTCCCTTACACAAAAATTACACTGGATGTTGCACTTGGGGGCTACAGCAAGGTGGATTCTCCCAAACTTATGCTGAGCATTTTTATCGTAACAGGGGTGTTCGGAGATCTTTCTGCGGATTTCCTCTCCAAGGATGGGGCCTTTATTCTCATTGTCTACAGATTGATTTTCTTCTGGCAAATCTTTCTCCTCCGTTCGAAATGTAAAATGAATGTGAGATTCTACACTAAATAAGGATTCTACTCCAGTAGGGATTCTACACTAAATAGGGATTCTATGTTAAATAGAGATTCTACACCAAATAGGGATTTTTGAATGTCTAAATCACCTATGAGATAGCTCCCTGATATACATTGTGGAATAGTTTCAGGGTTTCATAACTATTCTGAAGTTTTATTTCATAACTATTCCGAAGTTTTATTTCATAACTATTCTGAAGTTTTTTCGAAATTGTTCCAAAACAATTTCTTTATTATCCCTGAACCTTTTGAAATACGATTAAATCGTTACAAAATTTTTCCAAAATTCCCCTAAAATTGCTTTGATTTCCTTCTTAATGTAAAGGTGTATCTTCTTTAATGAATCTTTCAATTCTTCTTTTTTATTACTGTTTGAGCATTCCAGGATCGGGATCTGATCTATATATTTAAATATCCTGCTACTATTAAAATATCTCCATTTATATTAAAATCCCACATTTATACAATGGTCTGTACACAGATCATTTTTGCCCCACATTTTTCAATCAGGAGAAATTATCCATTTCGCACCATTTGCCTTCCCCTTCCCATACCCTCACCAGAAGTGGAAAGCCAAATCTCTCCAGAAGGCGGGAATGAATGTGCTGGCAGAGGTGCTCGGAGCTGGGGAAGTCAAGGATATCATTTAACAGGGTATGGTCATACTCCTGAAGAGTCTCCTTTATGCCTTTTTTCAGGTCATAGAAATCTATCACCATACCGTTTTCCCTTACCTCTCCTTCCACTACCACTTCTATTTTATATGTGTGTCCATGAACTCTTCCGCACTTCCCGTGCCCTGGAAGGTAATGTGCGCTGTCAATATAATCAATAACTCCCAATCTCATATTTGCCATTTTATTCGTCCCCCTTTTCGATTACAGGCAACCCCACATTCTGTGAGTCTGCGGAATGATTCGCGTGTCGGTTAGCTTTAGCAGGTTTTTCTGCAGTTTTAGAATACCCCTTATCGATGCCTGATTGAACCGCGGAGTCCTTACCGCACTTCCCAGAGGCGTTTCGGGCTGGAGAACTATGCAGGATACATAGGATCCTATTGCTTCTGCAGCCAGAGATACCGTATCTGTGTTTGTATCCCTGCCTATTACAATTTTGCAAAAACAGTCTCTTGAATTATTTTTTCTAAGGAGCCTGAAGCACTCAATAGTGTTTTCCATATGTGCTTCCCTGGTTTCCGGGGAGATGTCTTTGAGAGCTTCCGGGAGCTTGAAATCTCCTGCCACGTACGCAACATTTTCGCGCAGTTTTCTTGCCTGCTCAGGCAGAGTCATATTGGATTCAAGGTACAGAGGCACGGAAAGGTTCAGTTTCTCTATGAAATCCGCATGCAAAAGAGGCTCTCCTCCTGTCAGGGATACAGAATGGAGATCTTTGAAAGGCTGAAGCATGGATTCCAGCTTTTCTATGTTTACGGGGTTTGAGACCTTTTCGAAAACTCCACTGCCTTCAACCCTCTCGTAATCGCAGGTTCCAGGATTTCTGAAATTAGTATCACAGTAGTTGCAGCTGAGGTTGCAGCCTGAAAACCGGACAAAAGCCTGCCTCATGCCGACATACGGGCCTTCTCCCTGCACGGAACAGAAGACTTCTCTTAAGTTAGCGGGTTCATGGTTTGAAGATGACATTTACGCCACTCCGAGAGGTCTGGACTTCCTGAGGTCCTTTTCTATATCCCCAAATTCACTTACATAAGCTTCCCCGATACCCTGCATCAGCCGTACAATATTTTCCTCGCCCTCAATTCCGGCTTCTTTCAGGTTTCCGTATACCTCATGCGAGACGTTAATGCCGAAATGGATTTTCTGGGAAATAGCCGAGGTGCTGGCAATAGATACGGTCAGCTTCTTTCCTTTAAAAAACAGGTCGTCTCCTGCTCTTGAAGTGTTGATCCCAAGCTCTTCAAGGTATTCTCTGACTATTGCAGTAAACAGGCGCTGGCGTGAATAAATCAGTTTCATGTCGGTGGAATCGAAATGTTCTATTATGAAACTCAGCATGTCTTCAGACCAGATAGACTCGTTTGCTCTCCGGTCTTCAAGGTCAATCATATGCTCGATTTTAACGTCACACGCACCTCTAAAAACAATAACTGAATCTTCCTGCACTCCAAAGCTGCTATAAGCCCACAGGGAAGAAATCTGGCTTCCGTCGTAGTCAAGTTTTTCGGGTAAAATAATACACTTCATGGAACTCTCTCTGCAATCTCTAAAATTGTTTCTTTATTTTCTCTACCGGATCTCAGCAGTGCCGTAATATCATAATTCTCAATTTGTTCATACTCCCTGTTCGGACCCGGTACTTCAGATCCCCAACCTTTCCAGAAGCGGGTCCTTTATACCAATATTTTTGAATGCCCTTGCCCTGCGCACGCAGCTTTCACACTTTCCGCAGGGGATTTCCCCTCCGTGATAGCAGCTCCAGCTGTATTCAAGCGGAGCTTCTGCTTCAAGAGCTTTTTTAACGATTTCAGTTTTTCCCATTTCTGCCAGGGGAGCAAGCACTTTCACTCCGTTCTGTGTGGAGTAAGAAAAGGCATTGTCCACCGCCTGTATGTAATCACGGGAATTATCAGGAAAGGTTCCGGCTTCTTCTCCGTTGAAGCCCACAACTATGTAATCACATCCCCTGCTTTCGGCAAAGCTCCCTGCGATGTTTAACATAACCCCGTTCCTGTTAGGGACCCAGACAGCCTTTGCAGAATACTCGGTAATCATGGAAGGGGAGTTTTCATCAATATCCTCAAAAGACAGGGAAGGAACTTCTTCATCCCTGTTTACAAGGGATGTATGTGTTATTTCTCCAAGCCAGTCCAGCTTTATTATCCTCTGCTCTATTCCGAAGTGTTCGCAGACCTTTTCGGAATATTCCATTTCCCGCTGCCCTGCTCTCTGCCCGTAGTCAAATGTAATTGCCATCTCAATTTCAAGGCTTTCGGCAGCAATCGCAAGCGCTGCTACGGAATCAAGCCCACTGCTCAGGAGGGTTATAGCTTTCATTCCTTTCTCACTGACTCTAATTTTATGGAAAATTTTCTTTATCTGGTACTCTCTGGAGGTTCTGTAAATATTCCTCAGAGATTATTGGAGTAATATCTATATCTCCTATTTAAAAATAGCTCTTTCCTGAGCCTCAAAGTATGTATTAAATATTCAGGGCGTCTAGTATTAAGTGAGGTGGGATTACTTGATAGGAATTATTTCGGATTCGCATGATAACCTGGCAGCTATCCGGAAAGCTGTGGAATTCTTCAACAAAAAACAGGTAAAAGCAGTGCTGCATGCAGGGGATATCATTTCCCCTTTCACGGTAAGGGAATTTAAAGAACTAAATCCAAAACTCTATTTCGTCTTTGGGAATAACGATGGGGATAGAGTAACCCTGACAAAGAAGTTTGAAGAAATAGGTGCCGTTTCCTGTGGGGATTTCGGGGATCTTACTATTGACGGGCTGCATATCGCCCTTTTACATGGGACAGACGAAACTCTTGTCAGAGCTCTTGCAAAGTCAGGAGATTTTGACGTTGTGGTCCGGGGGCATACTCACAACGCAGGGGTCAAAATGATTGACGGGACGCCTGTACTAAATCCAGGCGAGTGTTCCGGGGTTCTGTCAGGAAAAGTTACGGTTGCAACCCTTGAGATCGCAAACCTTAACGTTGAGATTACCGAACTGGAGCTTGACTGACCTTTATCTTCACTTTTATTTCAAAAATTATTTAAACAATAGCTCCTTAATGGTTTTAATAGCAATGGAAGCCAAACAGAATGAGCAAAATGAGCCCCCGGGACAGAAAGAACCATTCCTGGAAAGCCTTCCCGAAACGAATAACTCTTCCGGAAAAAGGAGAAATACCCTTATTTTTGCGTGTTCCGGTTTATCAAATACAGGGAAACTTACCATGCAGGCAGCATCGACCCTGGCTTTCAGAAGACCTGACCTTTACAGGGCTGCAGCTGCATTGAAGGGGACAGATGCGGTTGAAGACGCGTTATCCGAAGGTTTCAGAGTGCTGGTTCTCGACGGCTGTACGGACAGGTGTGCCACAAAAAAACTTGATGAGGCGGGAATACAGGCAGAAGTCTATCTTATGGTTACCGAGATTGGAATTGAAAAAACAAGACCTTTGGATGTAAAGCCGGAGTATATAGAAAAAATTATCCGGGCTGTAAAGGAAGCCTGAATCCGGTAAATTTTCGAGCTTTCTGCGGTTCTGTTTTCCTTTAAGGGTTCTGATTTCCTTTAAGGGTTCTGATTTCCTTTAATTGTACCTTTTCCTCAATATCCCCGCCTGAGGATGCCTGTCAGCTCCTCTGCGTGAGGCATTCTTTCTTCTATTTTGGCGCAGACCGCATCAATGTCATACTTCAGATGCAGGAACTCCACCTCTCCTGTTTCAGTATCTAAAACAGCACAGCTCGCCCCTGTATCTCCGTCTCTTGGCTGTCCTGCTGAACCCGGATTTATTATTGTAAGGTTTCCTATTTTTCGGTTCATGGGAATGTGAGAGTGTCCGACAACGAGAAAATCAGCCTCCACAGGCTCTGCTGCTCCTTCTATCATTCTCAAAACCTCTTCATCGGAGGTTTCGGGTTTTATGTATTCGAACATAGAGCGCGGGCTCCCGTGGGTAAAGTAAAAACTTTTTCCGCCAATTTCTTCTTTGATCAGCAGAGGAAGTTTTTGCAGGTACTTCATCCCTGCTCTGTCAAGAATTTTCCAGGTATATTCCCGGGTTGCAATTGAGAGATGTTTGTACCTGTAACCACACTGGCAGTCAACTTTAAAGGCAACCGCATTGTCGTGATTACCCCTGATGGTAGTGATATTCTTTTTTTGCAGGAGGTCTATGCACCTGTCTGGGTCAGGTCCGTAGTCCACGATATCTCCAAGGCAGACTGCCCTATCATAGGGAACGTCAAGAACTGTCTGGAGAGCTTCATAATTTCCATGGATATCAGCGATCAGTAACAGTCTCGTTTATTTACCTCCTGGTTTTTACTTCCTCTGGATTCTAATTTTTCTTTTCATTCCGAGCTTTCAGCCGTGGAGTCTGCGCATTCCAACTCCCATTACAAGCAGATTTGTTTCCATTGGCGGATGGTTCCAGCCTTCAGGTGAGATGGTCTTTTTCTCAATGGAAATTTCAACCTGGTCTCCACTAAGCCCACATTCTTTCATATAATTTTCAACGAGCTTTTTTCCAAGTTCTGTTGCAGTATTCAATGCTTCTGTGTATACATCGAACCTCTGCCTGCTGCCGGGTGCAAAAACAAGGAAATCCTTCTCAGGAGACATCAGGCTTGCAGGCCTTATAAGGATCTCCACTCTTTTGATGCCTTTTCCTGCAAGAGCCCCTGCAGCATTTCCTACCTCGGCATGTTCGGGAACAATAATTTCGGCGTCTATAAATTCCTCCAGTTCTTTCCTGTGTGAGCGCACGGGTCCTCCGAGCAGGACAACAGGGACTCCAAGCTTGAACTTTGCCTGGTAATTCCCGTCCAGAATTTGCTCAACAGCCGTATGCGGGACTCCCTGCAGGATATATGAGAGGAGATGGAGCGACATATTCCTTGCAACCCTCTTTTTTACTGAGGTGCAGAACTCGTGTGGTGTCATGCGCATGAGCCTTGCAAGCCTTTCTGCTCCTATTCTGGAAGCTTCTTCGTTCCAGGCTGTATATTCCCCGAGCACGTGAAGAGCATCTGTTGGTGTAAAACCTATAGCCTGGATAAGCCTCTTTTTAATGAGGGAGTCCAGGGTTTGGGGGTGAAGGTCTTTTCTGATAAGGGTTTTTATGTCATTCACGGAAACAGGCTCGTCTCCTATTACGCCGAGGACTTCAGATTCAATCTTGCTAATCTCACCTGCGGTATAGCCTGACCTGACAAAAAATTTTGTAGGCTGGATATTTTCTCCCAGGTCTTCTCTGGCAGGCATGGGCGTCCTTTTGAGCGTATTCAGAAAATCCTGATACTGAGCTGCAGCTACTGCAAGAGGCATAACTCTCCGTGGTCCAAGGTGGAGCCCCCTGTCCACTGTCCAGACATGGCTGTCTCCTCCTGTAGCTGTTGTCTCCATTCTTATAGCTCTGACTCTTGTCTTCCAGCCGCCGACAATGGCTCCGTCGTCACTCAGGTCAGGGACTCCCATATAAATTGAAGAAATATCAGTGCTCGTCCCACCTACGTCAACAACTGCGCAGGTTTGCAGCCCTGAAAGGTAAGAAGCTCCCACAAGGCTTGCTGCAGGGCCTGAAAAGATTGTTTCTATTGGTCTTTGCAGGGCGTCTTTTATCCCTATAACCGAACCGTCGCATTTGAGCATAAGAAGCCTTGCATTAATCCCCCTTTCTGTCATGTCTGCAATAATGGACTTCACAAACTGCCTGGTTATGGGGATCAGCTGGGCATTGAGGAAAGCTGTTACTGACCTCTCATAGGCTCCCAGTTCCTGGGAGAGTTCGTGCCCGCAGACCGCAGGAAGTCCTGTAAGTTTCATTATGCAGTCTCTTGCTTTAAGCTCATGTTCAGGGTTGCGTGTACTGAAATAGGAAGAAATAGCAAAAGCAGATACTTTGTCCTTTACGCTCAGGGCAAATTTTTCAATGGCTTTCAGGTCAAGAGAGGATACTTCTTCTCCATTGTGGTTATGCCCCCCTCCTGCAAAAAGCACATGTCCTGTCGGGAATTCCTTTTCAAGAGGGTGGTCCCCGATAAGGATAAGAGCTACAGGAAAACCGTTCCCTTCAAGTATGGTATTGGTGGAAAGGGTGGTTGATACGGATACGAGTTTTATGTTTTTGAGATACTCCGGATTAAGCCCATCAATTACCTTTTTGATGCCGGCAAGTGGGTCGGGATAGGTGGTCAGTGCTTTATTTGAGTCTGCAATTTTCCCATCAGAATCCCTCACAAGTACTGCGTCTGTATAAGTGCCTCCGGCATCGATTCCAAGGCTATAGTGCATATTAAAAATGGCTCCTTTTTTATTGTTTTTGTTTTTGGTTGTTTTTTGTTTACTGCAATAGAGTATGGAATTGCAGTAGATTTTTACATTAAAATTAACTTGGTTTAGGTATGCCGAACATCAGATAAAAGGAATTGCTTATCACTGTTAACATCAAATCCGGAGCCAGAATTTCAATACATGGCTTATTTTTTAAGTCCCTCAAATTAAATTCTGTAACAGTTATATAGTTTCATGTGTTTTTTATAAAAAAACTAATATAAAAATACTTTCTATTATCTGGTTATTCTCTGTTTCTCTGCATATGCAGGGAAGGTGAAAAAGCTGGCAGAGAAACTTCACAGGATTGGGGTGATTTTATGAAAGCCGTTGTTTATAGAGGGCCGAATCAGGTTTCTGTAGAAGAAGTCGAAGATCCGAAAATAGAGCACCCGGCAGATGCCATAATCAGGCTTACTTCGAGTGGCATATGCGGAAGCGACCTTCATATGTATGAAGGAAGAACTGTTGAAAAGCCGGGAAAAGTTCTTGGGCATGAGCCTCTAGGGGTTATAGAAGAGGTGGGGGATGCCGTGACCTCTTTTAAGAAAGGGGACAGGGTTGTCGTTACTTTTAACATTGCCTGCGGGCACTGTTTGAACTGTATTCGGGGTTTTACCAGCGCCTGCCTGACTGTTAATCCCGAAAGTGCAGGAGGAGCTTTTGGATATGCCAAAATGGGTCCTTATAGAGGGGCTCAGGCTGAATTTTTAAGGGTGCCGTTTGCCGACCTGAACTGTACGAAACTTCCAGGGTCTCCAGGGGATAAATGGGAAGACGATTTCATTATGCTGTCGGATGTATTTCCTACAGGTTTTTTTGCTACGCAGCTTGCAATGGTAATGCCAGGATTTCCTGTCGCGGTTTTCGGGGCAGGACCTGTAGGTTTGCTCTCAGCTTATTCCGCAATACTGCAGGGGGCAGCTCAGGTTTTTGTCGTTGATTACATTCCTGAGAGGCTGAAGCTGGCAAAGAGTATTGGTGCTATTCCTGTAGATTTTACACTTAGCGACCCCGTAGCCATGATTGAGGCATTAAGGTCTCAGCATTCGAGAGTGGATACCGTGCTTCCGGGCGAGGAAAAACTGCAGGGAATCATGTCCAGTATAGAAAACCTTGCCAAGAGTATAGGTGCTAACCTTGAACTCGCCAGGAGCGATCCCGTAACTATGATTCAGATGTTGAGGGCAGGAAACCCTGCAATTGTTCAGTCCCTGATTCCAGGTGAGGAAAAAATGAAAGGTGTGATGTCCGGTATAGACGCAGTCGGATATCAGGCAAGAGACAGGCAAGATCCCTCAAGGGAAAACCCAACGCAGGTGATAAGTGATCTGGTGAGGCTTATCAACCCGACCGGTCACCTGGGAGTTATCGGGGTCTACGTGGCAGATGACCCCGGAGCTTATAATGAACGCGCTAAGAAAGGGGAGTATATCCTGCCTTTTGGACAGCTCTGGGAAAAAGGTATAAGTGTAGGAACAGGCCAGACTCCGGTTAAGAAACTTCAACCGATGCTCAGGGATATGATAATTGCAGGCGTGGCAAAGCCAAGCTTTATAGTAAGTCACAAAATCTCCATAGAGGAAGCGCCTGATGCCTACAGGGAGTTTGCCAAACGCTCAGAAGGCTTTACAAAGGTAACAATTCAGTTTGAAAAATAAATTTTTAAATTTCTTTTTTCAAATTTACTTTTTCAAATTTATTCTTTCAAATTTATCCTTTCAAATTTACTTTTTCAAATTTATCCTTTCAAAGTTTTTTTCTGCTTCTAACAGGCTGGTTGAAACCTAAAGCAGTATGGATCTCCTTTATATTTGTCAATTATTGTTTTCTTTTTTTCGAATATAGAGTTCCCTTTTATTAGAGTGAAGTGAATTTTACTATATGCATTTTACTATATGCGTTTTTTCTGAATTTCCAGCCGGAAACCTGAATGAAATGGCGGGGTTGAAATGGTAGTAATTTTTTAAGGAAAAAATATATTACTTCGGGGTCTGAAAAGTAAAAGAAATAGCTTTTGTTCGGATCATGGGTTTAAGACAAACTTACAAGGAATTCATCGATATGACGCCTGAAATACCTCCCAAAAACTTTACTCCCCACCTTCCTGAGGATTATGATGCCAGAATCTCCGGTGTTCTTCCTTATTATTCGTCTTTTCACCAGGAGACTATCAACCTTGTCAAATCACTGCCCTCAAGCCCGAAAATCTGGATGGATACCGGGTGTGGGACAGGTTCCCTGATAAATAAAGCGATTGAGGAATTTCTCGATACAAAATTCCTTTTACTCGACCCTTCTGAAAGCATGCTGGAGCAGGCTAAGGGGAAATTATCATTCTACCCGGATGGGAAGGTGGAGTTCCTGAAGGCTTCCTCCACCCAGGAATTTTCTCAGGAACTGGAAGAAAAGCCGGACGTTATCACTGCCATACAATGCCACCATTATCTCAGCCTGGAAGACCGTTCCCGAGCCACCAGAGTGTGTTATAATCTTCTGAAAGAGGGTGGAATTTACATTACATTCGAGAACATCAGGCCCCTTACAGAAGAAGGAGTCGCCGTGGGAAAAAGGTACTGGGGCAAATTTCAATCCCTGCATGGACGGAAAGAAAAGGAAATACAAACACATCTTGAGCGTTTTGATACCGAATATTTCCCAATAACTGTCGAGGAACACCTGAAGCTGTTGAGAGATACAGGGTTCAGGACTGTGGAACTATTCTGGTACTCTTATATGCAGGCTGGATTTTATTGCATTAAATAACTATGAAGATTAAAACCTTGAAACTTTGAAAAAAGAAACAGGAAAACGGGATAAAAGAACGAATTGAGAAAAAGAAAAGGGAAAAAGAAACAGACTTAATAAGAGTCTTTCTTTTTCGTGCTTCTTGTACTTCTGGTACTTCTTGAGTAATTTGTGCTTTTTGTGCCGCGAGATTCGCCTCTAGAATCCCCTCTGGATTCACCGCTTCTGGAATTGCCTCTAGAAGTGCCTCGATTATCGCTTCTGGTCTCCCCTGAATCCTTTGAGCTTCTTCCCCTGGATTTCTGGGCGAGTTCCACGAAGGGTTTGCTTCCTCTCCTTTTGTTTTTGAATATTTCGATCAGGGTTTCAGCCTGAGCAAATGGCAGAGTTACAAAGGAGAAATGCGGGAAAATTTCTGCATCCCTTACTTTGAGTTCGCCGTCCCCGAGTTCTTCCTGAATGAAATACGACAATTTGTCCGGAGTCATGCCGTCTGCTTTACCCATAGCTATGAAGAGCCTGGATTTGCCTTTCCTGTCGACATAGGAGCTGCCGCTGGAGATTTCAGTGTACATGCTTTCATCGAACTTGTCTTTGAAGGTGAACTTCAAAAGGGCAGCCAGAATTTTTTCTGCAGGGTATTCTTCAAGGAGCTTCTGGCTCATCTCAAGGCAGTCCCCGTACTCTTCCGTCTTTATGGTCTCTTCGAGTTCTGTTCTTACTCTGGCCCTTTTGGCTTTAATTACATCTTTTATTTCGGGAATGTGGCCTTTCTTCATTTCGGACTTTGAAGTCTTTTTAATGTAAGTAAGCCTTCTGAATTCCGTGGATGTGACAAAAGTAATGGCAGTTCCCTGCTTGCCTGCCCTTCCTGTCCTTCCTATCCTGTGCACATAGGACTCCGGGTCCTGGGGCAGGGCATAGTTGATGACGTGGGTCAGGTCCATAATGTCGATGCCTCTTGCGGCGACGTCGGTTGCTGCAAGGATGTTTATCTTCTGCTTCCTGAACTTGTTAAGGATCTTTTCTCTCTCCTGCTGGGAAAGGTCTCCGTGCAGGGCATCGGCTAAATAACCCCTGTCGCTGAGTTTCTGGGCAAGCTGGCTTGTGTCAGTTTTTGTCCGGCAGAACACGAGCCCGTAGAATTCGTCTTCAATGTCGATAATCCTGCAGAGAGCTTCGAACTTGTCGCTTTCCTTGACCTCAAAATAGATCTGTTCGGTCAGGGTTTCTGTAAGTTCCTCTTTTTCGATTGTAATGTGCTCATAGTTCTGCATATGCTTCTTGACGATTCCAAGAATTGCCTTTGGCATTGTGGCTGAAAAGAAAAGCATCCTCTTATTCGGGCCGGTTGATTTTAAGATCTCTTTTATGTCGTCAATAAAGCCCATGTTCAGCATTTCATCGGCTTCGTCAAGAACGAAATATGCGATATGTTCGAGGTTGAGGCTCTTTCTTTCGAGGTGGTCGATGACCCTTCCAGGAGTTCCTACAACAATGTCCACGCCGCTCTTCAGCACGCGAAGCTGCTGGGTCATGGACTGTCCTCCATATATAGGGACAATGTATAGTTTCTTGTCTCCTTTTATGGAGTTAAGTTCTTCTGAAACCTGAATTGCGAGTTCCCTTGTAGGGGTCAGGATTATTGCCTGAACGTGTCCTGATTTCTCAGGAATTTTCTCTATGATGGGGGCTCCGAAGGCTGTCGTTTTTCCTGTTCCTGTCTGGGCCTGCCCTATAATGTCTGCTTCTCCTTTCAAAAAAAGCGGAATGACTTTTTCCTGAATCGGGGTTGGTTCTTCGAAACCTTTCTTTTTGAGGGCTTTCAATGTACTGTCCGAGAGCCCAAGTGCCTTAAATTTTGCTAATTTTTCCATGTACTCACTCTAGAATTTACGATTATTTTCTACAGGCTCTGCAGATTGCAGACCTGCTGTTTACATACTATCTGCCGCAGTCCGTCAGTTTTCTTTACGGAAAGGCCCATTTATTAAAATCGGTACACGCTACCAGCTAAAGCAGGTAAACACGCCGCATAAATGGTTAATCTCCCCGGCACTGCGAAAAATTGCCTAAAACCAGGGAAATTCAGAATCAGTATAAATAAACTTACGCAGCAAAAAATGGCTTTCTTGGATAAGTTCGGGACACTTTTTGAATTCTTCCCCGTGATACAGGCAAATGAGTAACCAGACCGTTGTCTTTTACTCCAGTGAATACACACTAGACCCATTTCCTGTATATAACCTTTTGCTACCTATCAGGCAGAACTCCCTGAAAAAAGCTGTAAAACCCGGTTAAATTCGGGAGAAAACTTGAATTATAATAAATGTTAATCCAGAGCCGGATGTATATTTGCTCTGATTTATATTTATTAAGTTTTAATTTTTTGTGCCAGGGCCTCTTTAATACCAGCCCTTTAAGTGAAGCTCGTCCGTCAGCATTTCCTTTAACAGGTTAAGCCTGTCTATGGAATTCCTTATCTGCTCGGGCTTGTCCTGAAGTTCCTCGCATCCGGTTTCTTCCTGGATGGTTGTAACCCTCAGGAGTTCGGCAAAATTTACGCATTCGTCCAGGAAGCTGTTAAACAGCCTGCGTGCCTGCACGAAATAATCAGAGGTCCTGAAATCCGGCTGAAGGGTTTTTTCATACTCTGCCCTTTGCTTCATCTCTGCAGCCAGTACACGGGCTTCAACATAGTCCCCTGTATTCAGAAAGTTTCCCAGATTCTGCAGGGTTGTCCCTATGTGCTGGATAAAATATGCAACCTCAAAAGCCCATTGTTTGTCGTAATCCGTTCCGGAGCCGGAGTTAAATGAAGATGAGTTCATCTGGAAAGGTCATCTCCTGCCATTTCCTATATTCACTTCTTCTCTGCTATTTCATACTTCTCTTTTACTTCTCTTTAACCTTTCCGGAATTAAATCAGTTATTTTTGGTACTTACCTGCTGGTTTTTAAGGCATGTTTTCATATCATTAAGCAGGAGCCGGGAATATATTCAGAATTAACCGGGATATGGAGGCAAAATTATGGAAGACAAAAAGAACATCGTGCCGGAAAAGAAGAGTTCTGAAATAGATCAACTGGAAGACGAGGAAGACCTTCTGTATACCCATAAGCCCGAAGCACGGGGCAATGAAATGCGCTGGAACAGTAGCTTATGCAGAAAATCCGGGCGCTGAGGACGATTAATTAACGCTACTCATTTTCTCTTTGAATATAATTCCAGTTTTCACTTTAACAGAATGAATTCTTATGCGCTGTCAGTTCCTTGTTGACATACACGCCCGGAGAGCTGTTGCTTCAGGGGCTGAAAAGAAAGAATTCGCCGAAGCAATAGCAGTTGCCACATTTGTTGTGGCATCTCTATTTTATTTCCCGGAAGGTTGAGACGTTTTTAAAATACGAATCTCCTGCCGTATGTTCTATATCTTCTTCCTGTATGTTCTATATCTTCTTCCTGTATCTTTTTCCTGAAATATTCATATTACCGGAGATCCCGGGTAAATTACATGATTCCGGATAACTGTCTCTAAATATGTTCTATCTAATATCTTTTATATATGCTACTCCATGTTTATTTGAACTTGCATTAAGTTTCCATGTCTGAATCGCGAACTGAAATGCATTCAGGTTTATGAAAAGAATATTCAGACTTTTTGACTTAATGCTGGGGTTTTGAATCGATTGCTTAAGAACAAGGAAACTGGCATTTGATAAATCTCTCCGGATAATATCTTCACTTCAGTCCTGATCAGCCTGATTTACATGAATCCGGATATTACTGTATTTTTGAGAAAATGGAAAAACAAAATAGCATTAGGAATTACTCTATCCGGGAAAAATATCTCCACTCCGATACATATAAATATTTAATAACATATGGGTGAAATTAAATCTCTTCTTCTCTTTAACTATAGGACCAGCTTATACATAAAATGAACCTTTCAGCGTGGCATCTTAACATGAAGCAAATTCATTAAAAACAGGAACAGGGGTATAAAATATGTCGGAATCGAGAAATGTTTGGGAAGAATTTTTTGCAAACAAGAAAAGTGGTGGGCACAGGTCATCTGCGGAAGAATTTATATCCAAAGAGGCCAGGGAAAAGCTGTACCATCTGGATGGAGGCAAAACACTTCTCGACTTTGGATGCGGCGCAGGAGAGCTTCTGGTTTATTATTCTCTCGAATATGAAAAGCTCGTAGGAGCTGATTTTTCCGCATCAATGCTTGAAGAGGCAGGCAAAAGGATCAGGGAAAGAAAAAGGGACAATATAACTCTAATTCTGGCTAACGATAAAACCTTATGGGAGAAGCTTGACACTTCCTTTGACCGAATCACCGCAGCAGGTGTTATCCAGTACCTCACAGACGAAGAAGTTGATGATTTCATTGCCAATGCTTCCAGGCATCTGAACAAAGGAGGCAAAATTGTCCTTTTTGATCTTCTGGACCCCCGACTATATCCCCTCTGGAAAATAGGGCTATTTTCACGAGATTTCGGAGCAGATAAAATTCTTCGCAGAATTCTTTTTGACGCTCGTACAACTCTCCTGGCGGCTCTTAAAAATCGTCCAAAAGATATTCTCGGATACACCCATAAGCCCTACACAATAGAAAAAATCGCAAATAAACATGGTTTTAAGATGGAGTATGTCCAGTCCATGTATTACGAATATAAGTATCACGCAATAATTTCTTAAAAGAGATTCTACTGTTATCTAAAAACTTTCTTTCCGAATTTTTATCTTTTCAGATAAACCTTGACTGCCGTTTATTGGAGGAGTTAACATTTCCCCTGAAACAGTTAATCCATCAAGTCCCAAAAACATTGATCAGGGTAGTATTACCCTGTTTTCACAGGATTTTTCCAAAATTCACAGCGTCCCGGATAATATTTTTATTGCAAAACTTTTGAAAAATAAAATACATGATCGGTTTTATTCGACAATTTACGGGGAACTACAACCGCAAATTCTTTTTAACAATGTCACAGAAGGGCTTGTGTATAAAACTATACGGTCTCCATGTTTATCTCCACGCAGTTTACTTCCGGTGACAGACACTATTTTTGATTCCGGTCCAGGCAGGCGTGCGGGAGATGCCCTGAAAATTTTTGACAGCCTTGGATTCTGTGAAGCAGCGTCTCTTTCCTCTGTTCATTATCACGGACAGCAACGGCAGGCAGGGTCACTTTACATCTGCAGGCTTATACCAATGGTTAAATGTACCTATCAAATATCAATGGATATAAAAACGGATGATGCCCGCAGTTTTATCGAACTTAACAGCCCGGGTTCAAAACTGGTAATTAAGGAAGTAAATAACAGGGTTTTATTAATAAGTTATTTCGAAAGTTCTTCAGGCGACATCAGGTCCGAGACCATAACTCTGGGGAACTCCTCTGAGAAACTGGACTTCGAAATTGCGTTTGACGGGTGCAGCAAAACAAACACAATATCTACCAGAGATGGCAAATCCATTGTGACCCCCTTTTATAATTTCGAGAGGCAAAGGCTTCCTTATGTGGATTTCTCAAACGGGTATCTGAAATTCACATCCTTTATCACCGGAAAAGGAAGGTACATGGACATCAGCATCTACAATCTAAACCAGATAGCAGACCGAAAATTAGTAACCTCTGTCGGAGACTCCAGGCTGATTCCTTTCGGAATTGACGGTCCTCATGTAAGGAATACAACAGAGCAGGGAATACGTTATCTTAACAGCAAAAATAACAGAGGCACGATCTGGTTTGATATAGATCTCCTTGAGCAGTGCAGCGAGTCAGACATTGAGTACCTGCGAAGTCTGGTTTTTGATAATTCCTGGGATACCGGGGTACATTATTCTAAAGAATTGAACGCCTTCCCGCCTGAAGAGGCTTATAAGATTATGGACGAGGGCTATTCATATGTTTATGAGAAAATCGGGCAAAAACCTACAGGCTGGTGCTCGATGAGAAACAAGGATAATATTAAGCATGCCATTTATGCCTATGAAAACCTGGGGATGTTCTGGAGAAACGGAGACTCTGGAGTTCATGCGGAAAAAAACGTTGGAAACCTGGATGACAACACATGGGAGTGGTGGGAATCTGCTTCAAAAGCGGGTATGGCGTACCCTTCTTTTACTCATGAACTTGACCTTGATCCGGCTATAAAATATTCGATAAGCCGCTCGAAATTCCTCAACTGGGTCGATACTTACAATTCAAATGGTGCCTCAATAGTCTCTTTTTATGAGTACGGTCAGATAAGCCGTAACACCCATGAAGCCCGATTTGATATCCTTCAGCATACTGACAACTCTGTCATTTTCATCGCACACACAAACGGCTGCGACGCCCTGGCAAATGTAAATATAATGGCTGAAAAAGGCACAGGGGTCTACGATAATACCTCAGAAAAATCCCTTGACTACAGGGTAGATCAGGACAAATCGGTTACTTTCAGGGTTGAAAACAAACATACCTACAGCGTATATCTGCATAGTGCTGAATAAGGCGTAACCTGAATATCAACTAAACTTGGTATATGACTCTCCTTCTTTTATAAACTGAAATCGTATTATTGAGCGGAGGAATAAAATGCCATTCATGGATGAAATACTGCCTGAAACTGCTGAAGCATTCGGAAAACTGAGAAGTTCTATCTTTGAAGGTGGAGAACTTGACCGCAAAACCAAGGAACTTATAGCCGTTGCCTCCTCAGTCCTGATGCGTTGCCAGTACTGTGTTGATGTTCATTCTCAAAGAGCTGTTGCTAATGGAGCAAGCAAAAAAGAAGTTGCAGAAGCCATTGCTGTTGCCATGTTTATAGCCGGAGGCTCTCAGCTTAACTGGGCGAATAACTACGGCGAAAACGTTTATGATATCATCTTTAAGGAGAAAAAACCCCTGGAGTCCGGAAAAGAGAAATCGGATGAAGAGAAAGGCTGCTGCTGCGGTAAATAAATAACGGGCTAAGGCTTTGAGTTCGTTTTATCAATTGATTTTCAATCTGTTCTATTTTTTGCTTTTTTCCCATGTCTAATCTCATCAGAACTTGAACTTCTCCCTGCTCCTTTCCATAATTTTCACAAGGGAAAGCATAACAGGCACTTCCACAAGCACTCCCACAACTGTCGCGAGAGCTGCCCCTGATTCCATTCCAAATAGAATTAAAGCTACTGCTACTGCCAGTTCAAAGAAATTGCTGGCACCGATAAAGGTCGAGGGTGCAGCTTCCATATAAGGGATTTTAAGGTATTTCGCTCCTGCATAACCTATCCAGAAGATCAGGTAAGTTTGCAGAACAAGGGGGATCGCAATCAGGAGGATATGCAGAGGGTAATTAATGATGTTGCTTCCCTGGAATATAAAAATCAGGACAAGAGTTATCAAAAGCCCGGCAGGAGTGATCCATTGTGTTTTTCGTATAAGTTTATTTTCAAACCAGGAAATGCCTTTTTTCTTTATCATTACCTGCCTTGTCAGCACAGCAAGACCGAGAGGAATTGCCACATAAAACAGGACCGAGACAAAGATTGTCATTAGAGGAACAGGGAAGTCAGTTGTGACTCCGAGCAGGAATTTTCCCAGCGGGGCGAAAAGGACCAGGATTATAAGGTCATTTACTGAGACCTGAATTAAAGCATAGTTAATATTTGCTCTTGCAAGGTAGGTCCAGACAAGCACCATCGCCGTACAGGGGGCAAGCCCCAGAAGAATCATGCCTGCAATGTACTGTGCCTGAAGGTCAGCAGGGATCAGGGCTTCAAAAAGAACGCTCATAAAAAACCACGCAACAAAAGCCATTGTAAAGGGCTTTATCAACCAGTTTACGACAAGGGTCAGGACGAGGGGTTTCAGGTTCGCTTCGACATTCAAAATCTCTTCAAAATTAATTTTAAGCATTATAGGATACATCATGATCAGGAGTACTACAGCTACGGGGATCGAAACTTCTGCAATTTCAATTCCACCAAGGGCGCGCGCAAATCCTGGAAAAGCATATCCCAGTGCGGTTCCGAGTATGATGCAGACCGCAACCCAGATAGATAGGTATTTACTGAAAAAGTCGAGCTCCCTTTCTTCAGTTCCCTCAGGCATACTCTTCTCCTTCGTCCCACTCTTCTCCATCAAATTCTTTGCTCGCAGGGATAATTAATACGGGTTTTATGGTTTTTCGGAGAACGCTTTCTGCCGTGCTCCCGAGTATCAGGTCTATCAAATCCCCTTTCCCACGGGAAGTCAGCATAATCATAGTGGCCTCTTCTATGTTTGCAAATTTGACAATTTCGTCGGATGGGATGCCCTCAACAACAAGGTACTGGCTCTTTATGCCAGTAAGCTGCTCTTTTATTCTCCCTAGTTTCCCCTTTGCTTCTTCTCTCTGTTCATCCAGCAAATCCATGTCTTTTATGTTATCTATTACGTGCAGGAGCAGGACTTCTTTTACTATCCCCCCAAATTCCTGAAGCTGCTCTATCGCTTTCATTGACTCTTTCGAAAAATCAAGAGGCACAAGAACCCTTGAGAAAGTTGCCCTGCATGCATTTTTATAAAATTCTTTCCCTTCTTTCAGGGCATCGTACTTCTCAACAAGCAGAATCTTCTTTGAACTGCGTGCAATGTGTTCCGTAGTCCTCCCAAGAAATCTTCCTTTTATGAATCCCTTAGCTGTGGCTCCCATTATTATGGCATCAACATTTTTCCGGTCCGCGGTTTCTGAAATTGTCCTCTTAATATCTCCTACCACTACCAGAGCTTCGGTTTCAAGCCCCAGTTCCTCTGCAAAGCCCGTGTAGTCCTCAATTCTTTTCTTTGCATTTCTCTCAAACATGGGGGCAAGCCCCTGGCTTTTATGTATGTCCACAACGTGCAGAAGAATAACCTTCTTCAATCCCGCATTTTTAAATTCCCCTATGCAGCCAAGCAAGTCTTCCTTTTCAATGGTAAAGTCTACAGGAACAAGTACAGTTTCAATCAATCCGATTCCCCCTGTTTCAGGCTATAATAACATTTTAATCGAGCCTTCCCGTTAAAGCCCCTTTTAATAGTATTCTTCTGTCAATATAAATAAGGTGTGCAAACTTTCGATTTTGGGGTAAAAGAAGGTAAAAACAATGCAATGATAAAATGGTTAAAGAAAACAGCTGGAATAAAGACAATAAGGATAAAAGTCCGGAATAAAAAATCCAGACTGGACGGACTCAAAAAAGCTTTTGAATAATCTTGAATAAAAAGGGTAAAGGTATAAAGAAAAAATGGGTAACGAAAAAAGATATAGAGAAAAAAATGGATAATGAAAAAAGATATAGAGAAAAAAATGTGTAAAGATAAAAAAGTATAACGAATGTGTGATGAGGTCACCTAAGATAAAAAGTATAACGAAAATATGGGTGTCACTCGGATTGCAGTATCTCTTTTACTTTATCCATTGCTTCCTTAACTTCTTCGTCTTTAAGATCCAGATCTTTGTTCTTTTTGATTCCTAACTCGGAGACCACAATATGCCTGTCCGGGGTAAATCCCGCAAGTTCAAGTGTCTCTTTCGTGCAATTCAGGGGGCAGCCGTCAATAGCTATAAGCCTGTCGGAACCATCGGCCGATTTCAGGAGCCCGTTGATCCTGCCACCAATCCCAACGATGCACATCATTTTCCCGACTTCCTGCTTTGTAAGTTCGACTGCAATTTTGTTCGCTATCTGACCGACGTTGGACGCTCCGCTGCAGGCAAAGATTCCGACATTTGCCGAGCCGCATGAACATTTTGTTTCTTCTGCCATTATTTTTCTCTCCTGTTTGTTTAGTAACTCTCATTTGGTGATCCATTTCTTGATGTCTTCCACGCTTGGGACTTTTCCTGCGACTTTGACGTCTCCGTCAATAACAAGGGCAGGCGTGACCATAACTCCATATCCAAGAATTTTATCAAAATCCTCTACCTTGACAATTTCAGCATCCACGCCCAGTTCTTTGACTGCTTTTTCTGCCAGTTCCTTTGTTTTTTTGCATTTTGCACATCCAGTACCCAGTATTTCGATTTTCATGTATTTCACCTGAACATTTTATTAATTTTATTTATTCTCTATCATTTTTTTATTTGATCTCTAGCCTTCATTTCTTCTTAGGGTTATTTAGATCTTGTTTGTTTCAGTATTATTTTTTACACAATCGTAAGTCCGAATATATACCCCGAAATAGTTGCAACCACTATTACGAAGAAAATATAAGTCATTCCTTTTTTTATTCCCATTACCCGGTTGATAACAATCATACTTGGAAGGCTAAGTGCCGGACCTGCAAGAAGCATGGCAAGAGAAGGTCCTGTTCCCATTCCAAGCAGGGTAAGAGCTTTGATGATAGGGACTTCCGTAAGAGTGGAGAAGTACATAAGGGCTGCTGCAATAGATGCGACAAAGTTAGAAGCAATGGAATTCCCTCCTACCAGAGATGCTACAATCTCTTTTGGGAGCACTTCAACTATAATGCCTGCGAAAAATACACCTATAAGGAGCAGGGGTGTGATCTGTTTTATCAGGAACCAGGTCTCTCCCATCCAGCTTTCAAGCTCCTCTTTTGAGAACCACTTAATAGACAGGTATGCAGTAAGAGCTATCAGGGGTATCCAGGCAATTATTTGATTTGTGAATTTCCAGCCCCACGAGGACATGAATTCCGGTGCTACAAGAACTGCAATTAGCAAAATAAAAAGTTCAACAGTGTGTTTGTGTTCTTCTTCTCCAAAGGTTTTTATGGAACTCTTTTCCGCTTCTTTCCTTTCGTAAATCAGAGACATTGTAAGGCCTATAAACACTGACATAATTACAGCCAAAATGGCTCTTGCAGCTCCGATATCATATCCCAGGATTTTTGCGGTATAAACAACTGCAAGGATATTGATTGCCGGGGCAGAGAAAAGAAAAGTGGTTGCAGGACCTATTCCTGCTCCTCTTTTGTATATCCCCGCAAAAAGAGGAAGAGCCGTACAGCTGCAGACCGCAAGAAGACAGCCTGAAACCGCAGCTACGGTATATGAGATATATTTTGGGGTATCCGCGCCAAAGAACTTCAATACGGATTCTTTGGAAAAGAGGGAGGCTATTGCTCCAGCTAGAAGAAAGGCAGGTAGGAGGCACATCAGCACATGCAGAGCTAGATACTCCTGAAGCGACTGGAACCCGACCGATATGAGATACATAAGATAATCAATGGTCATTTTTCCACCAGGTTTTTTCAGATTTCTTGTTATTATTTCAAATATATTTGAAATAAACTATATAAAATTTCCTATTTCAAATTATTTTGAAATAAGTTTGGAGCCTGTATTTCATGTCTACTGCAGATCTCCTGAAGGGTTCGAATATGAGTTTATTTATATATTTTCTGTAGCGTTTTATAGGGATGAAAATTAAAGTCGAATCAAGCTGTATATCCAGAAAAAGGTGTTTTCTTTATACTATTCTTCTGTTCATCCTTGCAGGTGTTTTTGAAATCGGAGGAGGATATCTGGTCTGGTTGTGGTTAAGGGAAAATAAGGGAGCATTATTCGGGCTTCTGGGAGGGCTGATATTAGCTATCTATGGAGTCATCCCAACCTTTCAACCGGCAAATTTCGGAAGAGTTTATGCTGCATACGGAGGAATTTTTATTATTTCCTCTCTTATATGGGGCTTTTTTGTCGATAAAAAGAGACCTGACAGATATGAGGTTACAGGTGCATTGATAGCACTTGTGGGAGTTTTTGTAATGTTCTATACCCCTCGCTGAACCTGAGAGAAGAGAGCTGGACTGGTAAGTTTGTCTCTGAAAACCTTAAATTTCGGGACACGTAATCCAGTCCTCATTTCCCTGCTGCCTTTT
>WPCH01082441.1_pt1 | contig 29337 bp, 27 predicted proteins | sample 5399881 | NCBI WGS metagenome assembly WPCH01 (sample SAMN12869468, study PRJNA574797) | sludge metagenome | isolation source: wastewater treatment of pH5 | place: China:Beijing | collected 2019-05-20
CGCCAGCCGAAGGGACTGGTCATCACCACCACGGTGAACTGGCTGATCAAGCCCTTCACCATGTTCGCCATCGCCTGGTTCTTCCTGATGGTGGTGTTTCGGCCGTTCATTCCAGAGGAGCTCGCCAGCCAGTACCTGGCCGGGGCCATCCTGCTGGGGGCGGCGCCCTGCACCGCCATGGTCTTCGTGTGGAGCTACCTGACCCGGGGCGACGCCGCCTACACCCTGGTGCAAGTATCGCTCAACGACCTGATCATGCTGTTTGCCTTCGCGCCCATCGTGGTCCTCCTGCTCGGCATCTCCAATATCCAGGTGCCCTGGGACACGGTGGCACTGTCGGTCTTTCTCTATATCGTGATTCCGCTCGCCGCCGGCGTCCTGACCCGGCGCGCCCTGATCGCCCGCCGCGGCGCCGAGTGGTACGACAACGTCTTCATGAAGCGTATCGGCCCGGTGACGCCCATCGGGCTGATCGTGACCCTGGTGCTGCTGTTCGCCTTCCAGGGCGACGTGATACTGGCCAACCCCCTGCATATCGTGCTGATCGCCATCCCGCTGATCATCCAGACGGTGCTGATCTTCTTCATCGCCTACGGCTGGGCCAAGGCGTGGAAGGTGCCCCACAGCGTGGCGGCCCCCGGCGCGATGATCGGCGCCAGCAACTTCTTCGAGCTGGCCGTCGCCGCCGCCATCGCCCTGTTCGGCCTGCAGTCCGGCGCGGCGCTGGCCACTGTGGTGGGGGTGCTCGTCGAGGTGCCGCTGATGCTGGCGCTGGTGCGCATCGCCAACCGGACCCGCCATCACTTCCCGGCCGCCGCCTCGCCCGCTGCCGAGACAGCGCGCTGAACACCGGCAAGGAGCAGAGCATGGGCATCGCCATCAGCCGCAGGGCAAGGGAGTTCATCCAGCGCAAGGGGGGCGCAGTGACGGTGCGCCTCTCGCCCCGCCACGGCTGCTGCGGCGGCATGGCGAGCCTCGCCGTGGCGGATGCCATTGCCCCTGACGACCCGCAGGCCTACCGGCGCGTCGAGCAGGACGGCCTGATCCTGTTCATTGCGCCGGAGCTGGCCGATGAGGGCCTGATTATCGACGTGGAGGGTTGGGGTCTCTTTCGCCATCTGTATGTGGACGGCGCGCCGCTGTCACGCTAGACCCACTTGGTCTCCACGGTTTCTTAGCGAAGGGCTTGCCATGTCTGACTCCGACACTCCTACCGCTCCCCGCCGCCTGCTGGCCATGGCCCGGGAAAACCCCGAGCAGGTGCGCTGGCTGGGTGCCGTGGTGGGGATCTTCCTGCTGATCTATTTCCTGCCCGCCGGCACGGCGCGCTTCGACAACGCCGTGCTGGAAGGCATCCGCCTGACCCACTGGTACGCCCGGGAGCATGTGATCCTCTGCCTGCTGCCGGCCTTCGTGATCGCCGGCGCCATGGCCACCTACCTGAGTCAGGGGGCGGTGATGCGCTACCTGGGGCCCAACGCCCCCAAGCCGGTGGCCTTCGGCATGGCCTCCGTTTCCGGCACCCTGCTGGCGGTCTGCTCCTGTACCGTGCTGCCGCTGTTCGGCGGTATCTACCGGCGCGGAGCGGGCCTGGGCCCCGCGGTGGCCTTCCTCTACTCGGGGCCGGCCATCAACATCATGGCCATCGTGGTCACCGCCAAGGTGCTGGGGTTCGAGCTGGGGCTGGCGCGGGCCGGCGGCGCCATCATCTTCGCTGTGGTGATCGGGGTGATCATGCACCTGATCTATCGCCGGGAGGAGCAGGCCCGGGCGGCGGCCAACGGCCGCGGCTTCGAGGGCGAGCTCTCCCGCCCCCTGGGCCAGGTGGCCGCCTTCTTCGGGCTGATGGTGGGCATCCTGGTGTTCGCCAACTGGGCCGTCGCCGACAGCCCCGCCTGGATGGCCATCCACGGCTGGAAGTGGCAGATCACCGCCGTGCTCGCCGGCCTCTTCGCCCTGCTGCTGATGCGCCGCTGGGGCTGGCCCCTGCGTCAGGTCGCGATCCTCGCCGGCGCCGTGGCGCTGGCCGCCCTGCTGGTGCCCGGCGTGCCGGAGCTGGCCTTCGCGGTGAGCATCATCGGCCTGATGCTGATCGCCACCCTGCGCGACGAGGACCGCGAGTGGGCCGAGCAGAGCTGGGACTTCACCAAGCAGATCATGCCGCTGCTGCTGGTCGGGGTCTTCGTGGCCGGGCTGCTGCTGGGCCGACCCGGGGAGGAGGGGCTGATCCCCTCCGAGTGGGTGGTGCTGGCGGTGGGCGACAACAGCTTTCGCTCCACCTTCCTCGCCTCGCTGCTGGGCGGCTTCATGTACTTCTCGACGCTGACCGAGGTGCCCATCGTCCAGGGCCTGATCGGCAACGGCATGGGCAAGGGCCCGGCGCTGGCGCTGCTGCTGGCGGGCCCCGCCCTGTCGCTGCCCAACATGCTGGTGATCCGCACCATCATGGGCACACAGAAGACCCTGGTCTACTGTGCCCTGGTGGTGGTCATGGCAACCTTCACCGGCTATCTCTACGGCCAGCTGTGGCCGTGATACCGACATCCCCCGAGGAGAACGCCATGAAACTGAGCATCTACGGCAAGGGCTGCAGGAAGTGCGACCAGCTCACCGAGAACGCGAAGCAGGCCGCCGAGGCCCTGGGCATGACGGTGGAGATCGAGAAGGTCACCGACATGAACGCCATCATCGATGCCGGCGTGATGAATACGCCGGCCCTCGCCATCGACGGCGAGCTGGTCACCGAGGGCAAGGTGGCCAGCGCCGAGGAGCTGGAGACGCTCCTCAAGGGGTGATCAGCAGAGCGCGGCACACCGCTCCGGACGGTTGCCCATGCCCGCCAGGCGCTGCTGCAGCAGGGCGAGCCGCCCGGCCTCGCCCTGCTCCGCGGCGGCGAGCACCGCCTCGACCCAGGCCGGCAGCCCCTCGCCCAGGCGATAGTAGACCCACTGCCCCTCGCGGCGATCGTTGAGCAGGCCGCAGGCGCGCAGCTGGGCCAGGTGGCGCGATACCTTGGGCTGCGACTCCTCCAGGGCGTGGGTCATCTCGCAGACGCAGAGCTCACCCTCCCGGCGGATCAGCAGGGTCACCAGCAGGCGGGTGTCGTCACCGAGGCACTTGAACAGGCGAGAAGGTGCAATCATCGAGGGCTCACCATATCGGGCAGGGGATGCCCGCTATGGTACCCCAGGCATTCCGCCGTCGCTCACCCCGCTGCCCTCGGCGCGCCGCTGCTGGCGGCGCTTGACCGCCACCCAGAGCTCCAGGCGGCCGCGAATGTCGCGCAGCGCCCGGGTATAGGCCGTTGGTCCCTCGTGCAGGCGCGGATCGGGGATATCCCAGTAGATCAGCTCGTCCGTCCTGCCCTGCCAGTCGCGACAGCGCTGCTGGGCCTTTTCGCAGAGGATCATCACGGCATCGAAGTGGCGGTCGGCATAGCGCTCGATGGGCTCGCTGGCCAGGCCCTCCGTCGGGATACCGAACTCACGCAGCGCCGCCAGGGTGTGCTCGTGGGGCGTATCGGGCTCCACCCCGGCGCTGAAGGCCTCGCAGAGATCCCCGGCCATGTGGTTGAGCAGCGCCTCCCCCATCAGCGAGCGCGCCGAGTTGGCGTTGCACAGAAACAGCACCTGAAGCTTCCTGCCCATCACGTTCTCCTCAACCGAAGCGTCCGGTGATGTAGTCATGGGTACGCTGGTCGCCGGGGTTGGTAAAGATCCTGTCGGTGCTGTCCACCTCCACCAGGTCACCCATGTGGAAGAAGGCGGTACGATCTGCCACGCGGGCGGCCTGCTGCATGTTGTGGGTCACCATGATGATGGTATAGCTCTCGGAGAGCTCGTCGATCAGCTGCTCGATCTTCGCCGTGGCGATGGGGTCGAGGGCCGAACAGGGCTCATCCATCAGGATCACCTCTGGCTGGACGGCGATGGTCCGGGCAATGCAGAGGCGCTGCTGCTGACCGCCGGAGAGACCGGTGCCCGGCTGGTCGAGGCGATCCTTGACCTCGTCCCAGAGGCCCGCCTTGCGCAGGCTGCCTTCGACGATATCGTCCAGTTCGGCGCGGCGCCTCGCGAGGCCGTGGAGCCGCGGCCCGTAGGCGATGTTCTCGTAGATGGTCTTGGGGAAGGGGTTGGGCTTCTGGAAGACGATGCCCACCTGGGCCCGCAGCAGCACCACGTCCAGGCTGGGCGCATAGATGTCCTGCCCCTCCAGGGTCACGTCCCCCTCCACCCGGCAGCCGGGAATGGTGTCGTTCATGCGGTTGAGGCAGCGCAGGAAGGTGGACTTGCCGCAGCCCGAGGGGCCGATGAAGGCCACCACCTCGTTCTCGAAGATATCCACGTCGACGCCGTGAAGGGCCTCGTTATCGCCGTAGTAGACCTTGACGTCACGCGCCTGCATCTTGATGCGGTCGCTTGCCTTGCTGGTGCGGCTCTCGCCGAGGCCGGTGGGCACCGGCGTGCTGGTTGCCATGTTCATTTACCACCTCGTCTCGAATCGTTTGCGCAGCCAGATGGCCAGCGCGTTGAGGCTCAGCATCAGGCCCAGCAGCACGATGATGGCTGCCGAGGTACGCGCCTCGAAGAAGTTGCGCAGTTCGTTGCCCTGCCAGAGATAGATCTGCACCGGCAGCGCCGTGGACTGCTCCAGGGGGGTACCCGGCACGTTGGCGACGAAGGCATTCATGCCGATCAGCAGCAGCGGCGCGGTCTCCCCCAGGGCCTGGGCGACCCCCAGGATGGAGCCGGTCAGGATCCCCGGTAGGGCCAGCGGCAGCACGTGATGGAAGACCGTCTGCACCCGTGACGCGCCGATACCCAGCGCCGCCTGGCGAATGGAGCCGGGAATGGAGCGCAGCGAGGCCCGGGTGGCGATGATGATGGTCGGCAGCGTCATCAGGGTCAGCACCAGACCGCCCACCAGCGGGGCCGACAGCGGCAGCCCCAGATAGCCGATAAAGATCGCCGCCCCCAGCAGGCCGAAGACGATGGAGGGTACCGCCGCCAGGTTGTTGATATTGATCTCGATCAGATCGGTGATGCGATTCTTGGGCGCGAACTCCTCCAGGTAGATGGCGCTGGCCACCCCGATCGGCACCGAGAGCACGATCACCACCAGCATCATGAACAGCGAGCCCATGAAGGCGCCGGCCAGGCCCGCCGAGGCGAGCGAGCTGCGCGAGTCGGTGTTGAGGAAGAGCGCCGTGCTGAAGGCGTTGGTGATCACGCCGCGAGCATAGAGCTCATCGGCCCACTCACGGGTCTGGGCGCTGAGCTGCTGCTGGTGGTCCGGCAGGCTGCGGTCGATATTGCCCTTGAGCCAGACGTCGACGTTGGCCGAGGCGAGCATCTTGAGCCGCACCGTCTCGCCGAGCAGCGAGGGGTCCTCGATGAAGCGGTCGCGCAGGGCGTGACGCTCGCCGGAGGTGATCAGGGCCCGCAGGTCACGGGTCTGGCGCGCCTCGATCTCGCCGAGTTCGGCCTTGAGCGCCTCGTCGATGATCTGCTGCCAGTTGACCAGGCCGACCCGGCTCATCCAGGCCAGCTCGCGCTCGCGGAAGGCGCTGGCGCTCTCGCCGGACTCGCGCACCGGCTTTTCATCCACCTGGATCACCTCGGGGTCGAAGTGAACGTCCAGATAGAAGGTAGCCTGCCAGAAGGCGGGCACCCCACGCATCAGGATGCTGATAAACAGAATCAGCACCAGGCCCATGCCGGTGACCACGGCCCCCAGGCCCATGCGACGGAAACGCCGCTCCCGGGCGTGGCGCCCCGCCAGGGAGGCCTCGATGGTCGCCAGCCGCTGGCGGCTGCGTTCTTCGATGGTAAGCGTGTCAGTGGTCACAGGCGATTACTCATATTGCTGGCGATAGCGGCGCACCACCACCAGGGCGATGACGTTGAGCCCCAGGGTGATGACGAACAGCGTCAGGCCCAGGGCGAAGGCCACCAGCGACTGGGGGCTGGCGAAGTCCATATCACCGGTCAGCTGGTTGACGATGGTCACCGTGATGGTGGAGACCGCCTCGAAGGGGTTGGCGTGCAGCACCGGATTGTTGCCGGCTGCCAGTACCACGATCATGGTCTCGCCGATGGCCCGGCTGGCGGCCAGCAGGAAGGCCCCGACGATCCCCGGCAGGGCCGCCGGCAGCACCACCTGACGAATGGTCTCCGACTTGGTGGCACCCAGGCCAAGGGCCCCGTCGCGCAGGGCCTTGGGCACCTGGGTGATGATGTCGTCGGAGAGCGAGGAGACGAAGGGAATGATCATGATCCCCATGACCAGGCCCGCGGTGAGCGCGCTGGTGGTGCGAATGCTGATGCCCACCAGGTCGCCCAGGTCGGACAGGAAGGGACCGATCACGATCAGGGCGAAGAAGCCGTAGACGATGGTCGGGATACCGGCCAGTACCTCGATCACCGGCTTGGCGACGTTGCGCAGCCAGGCCGGGGCGTACTCGGCCATGTAGATGGCGGTCATCAGGCCCAGGGGCACGGCGACCAGCAGGGCGATGGTGCTGACCATCAGGGTGCCCCACAGCAGCGGCAGCAGGCCGAACTCCCCCTGCCCCGCGTCGCCGGCGGTGCTGAAGCGCGGGTTCCAGGTGGTACCGAAGAAGAACTCCGCCGGGCTGATAAAGCGAAAGAAGTTCATCGCCTCGCCCACCATGGAGAGCACGATGCCCACCGTGGTGAGGATGGCCACCCCGGAACAGAGCGCCAGTGCGATGGTGATCACCCGCTCCACCTGGTTGCGGGCGCGCAGCTGTGGCGAGATGCGGCCCCGGGCCAGCACCAGGCCGGCAACGGCGGCCACGGCCATGGCGGCGATGGTGATCATGCGCCCCAGCGTCTGCAGGCTCGCCATATGGGCGGCAGCGGCCAGTTCCGTCTCGCTGGGCGTGCCGGAGACGGCGCGGTCGGCGGCCAGCGCCGAGACGCGGCGCAGAAAGGTGGAGAGCTCCCGCTCGCCTAGCGTGGCGATCTCGGGGGGCAGCTGGCGCACCACCAGCAGCTCCACCAGCGAGGTGCCCGCCAGACTCCAGAGCAGGAAGAGGGCAAAGGCCGGCAGGCCGCACCAGAGGGCCACCAGCATGCCGTAGTATCCGGGACGCGAGTGCAGCCGCACTCCGTCGGTTGCCACCGTGCGACTGCGCGTCAGGCCGACCTGATAGGCCAGGGCCATGACGATCAGCAGGATGGCGATCAAGGCAAGGTTATTCATGGATTCCCCGCATGGACAAACCGGGGCAGGTGATCCCTGCCCCGGCGATCACGACCCTTATTCGGCGCTGACCAGGGTGCGGGCCTGGAACTGCTCCAGGGCCTCGGCACGCTCTTCGTCGTCCAGCGGGATCAGGCCGGCGTCCTCCAGGGGGCTACCGAAGCCGGAGACCATCTCGTTGAGGAAGAACTCGGTGTATTCGGCAAGGCCGGGAATCACGTCCAGGTGCTCGCCCTTGACGTAGAAGAACAGCGGACGGGAGACCGGGTACTCGCCGGAGCCGATGGTCTCGAGGGAGGGAGTCACGCCATCCACGGTGGCCACCTGGAGCCGGTCGCGGTTCTGGTCGTAGAAGCTCAGACCGAAGACACCCACGGCGTCGGCCTGGGCATCCAGGCGGGCCAGGGTCTCGGTGTAGTCGCCGGCGATCTCGATGATCCGGCCATCGCCGCGCAGGGCGTCACAGGCGTCGCCTTCCATCTCGTAGCTGTCGCAGCCGATGTGCAGCACCTTCTCCTCGAACACTTCGCGTGTGCCGTGGTTGGAGGCCGGGATCACCAGCACGATCTCCTGATCCGGCAGGTCGCCATCGATCTCGGACCAGCGGGTGTAGGGGTTGTCGACCAGCTCGCCGTCGACGCGCACCTGCTGGGCCGCGGCGGCAAAGACATGGGCCGGGGTCAGGGCGAAGGCGCCCCGATCGGCGCGAGAGGCGAAGACGATGCCGTCGTAGCCGAACATCACCTCGAGCACCTCGTTGACGCCGTTGGACTGGCAGTTCTCGAGCTCGCCGCTGCGAATGGCCCGTGAGGAGTTGGCAATGTCGATGGTGTTCTCGCCCACGCCCTGGCAGAACTGACGCAGGCCGCCGCCGGAGCCGCCGGAACCCACCACCGGGGTATTGAACTGCGGGAAGTTGTTGCCGAACTCCTCGGCCACGATGCTGGCGAAGGGCAGGACGGTGGATGAGCCGGCGATCTGGATGGTGTCACGCGCCATGGCGGCGGTGGAGAAGCCGACGGCCAGACCGGTGGCCAGGGCGACGCCCAGGGTACGCTTGCTGACGTTCATCTTGAGGATCCTCTCTGCATGGGGCCCCGGGACGGTAGGTCCAGGGGCTCTGGTTCGGCACTAACGGCCGTTTGCAGGGAGGAGTTTGCGCGTCATGGATTGCAGTTCTGTGACGGCAAGATGTCGGTTGCGTGTCATCCGGGGCTCAGACCAGCAACCCCAGCGCCGCCAGGGTGCAGAGGGCAAGCGACGCCCCTTGGAGCAGGCGGCGGTCGAGGCGGTGGGCGACGCGCCCGGCCAGCCAGCTGCCGGCCAGCACCCCCGGCGCGAAGGTCAGCGCCAGGCCGAAGTGCCAGGCGCGAAGCAGCCCGCCAAGGCCCAGGGTGACGAGCGTCATCAGGGCGGTGACCACGAAAAAGGCCGAGAGGGTGCCGCGCAGGCGGTCCGGGGAGAAGCCGTGGAGCAGCAGCACCAGGGGCGGGCCGCTCAGCGCGGCGATGGTGCCGAAGATGCCCGAGAAGACCCCGGCGCCGAACAGGGTGGCGCGATTGACCGGCAGCCGGAAGCGGAACAGGGTCACCGCCACCGCGAAGAGCACGCTGCCGGCGATGAGCTTTTCCAGCACCGCCATGGGCGCGGCCAGCAGCAGCCAGAGCCCCAGGGCGTTGCCGGGAATCCGCCCCACCAGGGCCGTGGCGATCTCGCCCGGCTGCACCTCGCGCCAGTAGTGGCGCAGGGTGGTAAGCGCCACGGTGAAGCCGAACAGCACCAGCACCACCGGCACCAGGCGCGGCTCCAGCATCAGCAGCAGCGGCGCCCCCACCACGGCCAGCCCGAAGCCGGTGGCCCGCTGCACAAAGGCCCCCAGCGCCAGCGTTGCCGCGCAGCCCAGCCAGACGGCAAGGCTCATGTCGAACCAGACCAGCAGCGCCTCAGGCATGACAGGCCCCCAGCGCTAAGGTGACGGCGCAGCCGAGCCAGGTGCCGAGGCCCATATCGAGCCAAGCCAGCAGCGCCTCAGGCATGGCCGGCCCGCCCCGCCAGCAGGCGCAGCCCCAGGTTGCCCAGCAGGGCCGCCCCGAGCATGGTGCCCACCATGGGCCAGGCGCTATCCACCTCGAAGGCGCCCACCAGCACGCCGGCCAGGGCGCCGCAGGAGAACTGGATGCTGCCCTGCAGGGCCGCCGCCGTGGCGCTCATATGGTGAAAGTGGTCGAGCAGTGCGGAGATGGCGTTGGGGGCCACCAGGCCGATGGTGCCGGCAAACACCATGATCAGCGGCACCATCGTCCACAGCGACTCCATGCCGCTGACCAGCACCAGCACCAGGCCAAGTGCCACCCCCAGCTGGATGGCGAGCCCCAGGCGCAGGTTCTGCTGGGGCGAGCGCCACCCCAGCAGGCGAATATTGAGCCGGTTGGAGGCCGCCATGGTGATCACGTTGAGACCGAACACCAGCGGATAGAGCTCGGGACCCAGCCCGTAGTGCTCCAGATAGAGGAAGGGCGAGGCGGTAATGAAGGCGAAGAGCCCCGCGAAGGACATGGAGGCGGCGCAGATATAGCCCATCGCCTCGCGGTGGCGCAGCACGCTCGCGTAGTTGGCCAACACCTGGCGCAGCGAGGCCGTCGGCGAGCCCGGCGCCCGGGTTTCCGGCAGCCGGGTGCCCAGCAGCCAGAGCAGGAAGGCCGCATAGCCGGCCAGAAAGACGAAGATCAGCCACCAGTCGCCCAGATAGAGCAGGCCGCTGCCCACCACGGGCGCCACCAGCGGGGCCAGCAGCATGATGATCGCCATGGTCGACATCACCTTGGCCGCCTCCCGGCCGCTGAAGCAGTCGCGCACGATGGCCGCCGAGTTGACCACCGTGGCCCCGCCGCCCAGGGCCTGGACGAAGCGCCAGGCCAGCAGCTCCGGCAGGGAGCCCACCGTGGTGATGGCAAGGCTCGCCAACAGGAAGACCACCAGGCCGCCGAGCAGCACCGGCTTGCGACCGATGCGGTCGGAGAGCGGCCCGAACAGCAGTTGGCCCAGGGCGAAGCCGGCCAGGAAGGCGGAGAGCGACAGCTCGGCATGGTGGATGCTGGCCCCCACGGCAGCTGCCAGGGCCGCCATGGCGGGGAGGTAGGCGTCGATGGCGAAGGGGGCCAGGGCGGTATTGGCGGCCACCAGCAGCGCCAGGCGTCGGGTACTCAGGGTCAAGGCGACTCCTTGCGGGGATCTTCGATAGGCGGCTAATCATAGCCGATCGTCGCGGTCCCTGCCGGCCATGATTCCCTGTCATACTGAGGGGCAACACCATCTACCACCTAGACAGGGAGCCCTCATCATGGCCAAGGACCTGCTGACGCAGCTGCGCGACATGACCACCGTCGTGGCCGACACCGGCGACCTGGAGGCGATTCGCCGCTTCCAGCCCACCGACGCCACCACCAACCCCTCGCTGATCCTGCAGGCGGCCCAGCAGCCGGCGCGCCGGGAGCGTCTGGCCGAGATCGCCCGCCGCGCCGGGGACCTGGACGACGCCCTGGACGCCGTGGCCGTGGAGATCGGCAGCGAGATCAGCGAGCTGGTGCCGGGCTACGTCTCCACCGAGGTGAGCGCCCGGCTCTCCTTCGACACCGACGCCACCCTGGCCCGGGCTCGCTCGCTGATCGAGCGCTACGGCCGCCATGGGGTGGGCCCCGAGCGCATCCTGATCAAGGTCGCCGCCACCTGGGAGGGCATTCGCGCCGCCCAGCAGCTCGAGCGCGAGGGCATCCGCACCAACCTGACCCTGCTCTTCAGCTTCGCCCAGGCCCGGGCCTGCGCCGATGCCGGTGTGACGCTGATCTCCCCCTTCGTGGGCCGCATCCTCGACTGGCACCGCGCCCGGGCCCCCGAGGCCGACTTCGAGGGCGAGCGGGACCCCGGGGTGCAGTCGGTCAAGCGAATCTACGAGCACTACAAGGGCCACGGCTACGACACCGTCGTGATGGGGGCGAGCTTCCGCAACGCCGGCGAGATCCTGGCGCTGGCCGGCTGCGACCGCCTGACCATCTCCCCTGCCCTGCTCGGCGAGCTGGCCGAGAGCCGTGGCGCCCTCGAACGCCGCCTCAGCCCCGAGGATGCGGAGACCGGCGCCCTCGAGCCCCTCGACGAGGCAGAATACCGCTGGCACATGAACGAGGACGCCATGGCCACCGAGAAGCTGGCCGAGGGCATCCGCAAGTTCATGGAGGATCAGCGCAGGCTGGAGGCGCTGCTGGGCGAGCTGCGCCAGAGGTAAGGCAAGGGGCGGGCCGGGCGCTGCCCGGCCCCCAGGGGAACTCGAATCACTGCTGGTGGGGAACGGCCTCCTGGCCCTCGAGCATCTCCACCAGGGGCTGGAACTCCTCCCGGTTGTGCTCGTTCATCCGCATCAGGATACGATGGGCCTCGAGGATGCGCTGGCGCGTCTCCTCCACGTCACAGGGAATCTCGGGCAGGTCGCAGAGCTCGCAGACCTCGGTAATGGGCGCCTCCACCAAGGTAAAGAAGCGGGCGAATCCCATGACGTCGAGCATCTGGCGAATGTCGGGGCTGTCGGCCACGATGGTAGGACGTTCGGGCAGGCGCCCCTCTACCGCCATGGCGACCTTGGCCAGAAAGCCAAGCGCCGTGGAGTCGACGTTGGTGGCGTCGCGAAGATCGATGATCAGGCTGGCAAGCCCGGGGGTCTCGGCCAGCTGCTGGGCCTGACGATCCAGGGTCGCACAGAGGGTGAGACGCACATCGCCACAGAGCTTGAGGACGAAGACGCCCGCCTCGAATGCCGCCTTGATGCGTCCTTCATGAATCAACATTGCCAAATCCACTCAACAGCATGATGGTCAGGTCGTCGGGCAGCGCCTCGATGCCCGCGTCGGAGCCAGCCTCGTCCCCACTGGCCAGCTGGCCAAGGGCCAGGCTGGCCCGCAGGTCCTCCAGCGTCTCGCTGGCCAGGACCCGCCGCTCGAGTTCCCTGAGCCGCATGTCGAGCGTATCACCCGGCAGGCACTCCAATACTCCATCCGAACACAGCCAGAGGCGGAAGTTCTCGGGCAGGAAGCAGCCCAGGGAGGGGTACTCCGCCCCGGGAAACAGCCCCACCGGCATCCCCTCGCCGGCGAGAGGCGTGACCTCCCCGTCGGCCACCAGCAGCGGCATGGGCAGCTGTGCGCCCAGCGAATAGTGCAGATAGCGACGCTCCAGGTCAATGACCCCGACGAACAGGGTCGCATGCTTGCCGATGCCGGTGTCGAGCAGCTCGCGGTTGAGGTCCGCCAGCCAGCGCGGCGGCAGCGCCTCCGGGGCGCTGCCGTCCCACTCCCCCTGCCAGCGATTGGTGAGGTACTTCAGCAGCACGGTGACGAAGGCCGAGGAGGCCCCGTGGCCGGAGACATCGGCAAAGTAGAACAGCAGGTGGCGCTCGTCGAGGCGCTGGAAGTCCAGAAAGTCGCCGGAGAGGTAGAGCCAGGGAGCGAACCAGTAGTCGCAGCTGACGCCCCCGGAGGTCTGGGGCCGCGCCGGCAGCAGCTTGCGCTGGATCTGACCGCCGGCCTGCTGGTCCAGGCGCAGCATGGCCAGGTGGGTCTCCAGGCTCTCGTTGAGCTCCTCCAGGCGCAGCTGGTCCTGGCGACGCGCCTCCTCCAGTTGGCGCAGCTCGATCACCTTGCGGATCATGCGCCTCAGCAGCTGGCCATGGCGCAGGGGCTCGACGATGTAGTCGACCAGGCCGGCGTCCACCGCCTCCAGCAGCCCCGACTCGGCGCGGCTGTCGCTGACCACCAGGGTCGGCAGGCGCTCGCAGAGCGCCGCCCACTGCGCGCCGGGCACCGCCCGGACATGGGCCACCACCAGCGAGACCTCCGCCGGCAGGGCCTCGGGGGTGTCGACGGCGATCACCGCCAGGCCGTCCCTGGCGATGGTCTCGGCCAGGGCATTGCGGGCCGGGCCCGGCTCGTCAATCACACCGATCAGCTGCTTGGGACTGTCCATGGCACTGGCCTCAGTCAGAGAAGGCGTCGTCGAAGTCGAAATCGTCCATGGCGAAGGGGTCGTCGCCCATCTCGCCGTCGCTGACCTCGAAGCGGCGACGCTGCAGCCAGGCGTCGCGGATGAAGCTGTAGCGGTCCCCGCTGATCAACTCCTCCTGGTCGAGCAGCCCGGCACGCATGTCCACGATACGCAGGGCGGTAAGGCCGTAGCGCACCCGGTCCTCGTCCACGTAGTAGGTGGGATAGGTGACCATATCCGCCGGCATGCCGCCGGTGTCACGCAGGGTGCTCGGCCCCAGGAAGGGGAGCACCAGATAGCGGGACTCCTCCCACCCCCATACCGCCAGGGTCTGGCCGAAGTCCTCGTCGCGTCCGGTGATCTCCATGTGGGTGGCGAAGTCCCAGAGGCCGCCGATGCCCACCGTGGTGTTGATCACGAAGCGCGACAGAGCGATGCCGGCATTGCCGGGCTTGCCCTGCAGCAGGCTGTTGAGCGCCGTGCGCGGCTCGCCCAGGTTGGAGAAGACGTTGCCGACCCCGGTCTGCACCGGCTGGGGCGTCACCGTCCGATAGCCCCGGGCCACCGGCTTGAGTACCGCCCGATCCACGGCGTCGTTGAAGGTGAAGACCCGACGATTGAAGCCCTCCCAGGGATCATCCGGGTGGCGCTCCTCGATGGGCGCCGTGCTGGCACAGCCGGCCAGCAGTGCCACCGCGAGCAGCCCCGCTACCGCCCTGCCCTGCCTTCCTCTGGTGCTGGCGTCCATGCTTCTCTCCTTGTGCGCTGTTGTGCGAGTGGTTGCCGGGGCGTCAGACACGCTTCACCACCACGCTGCCGGCGCTATAGCCCGCGCCGAAGGAGCAGATCACCCCCAGGTCGCCGGCGGCCAGGTCGTCGCGATGCAGGTGGAAGGCGATGATCGACCCCGCCGAGCTGGTGTTGGCGTAGCGGTCGAGGATGATCGGTGCCTCCTCCTCGCTGGGGTCGCGCCCCAGCACCCGGCGGGCGATCAGGTCGTTCATGTGGCGGTTGGCCTGGTGCAGCCACATCCGCGCCAGGTCCTCGCCGGCGAAGCCGAGCCGACCCAGGTGCTCGCCGATCAGCGACGCCACCAGGGGGCACACCTCCTTGAAGACCCGACGCCCCTCCTGGACGAAGAGCTTGTCCACGGCCTGGGGGTCGGCGTCGGTGACCCGGTTGAGGAAGCCGGCGTTGTTGCGGATGGCGTTGGAGAAACGAGTCACCAGGTGGGTACCCAGGATCTCGAAACGCGCCTCGGCGCTGGCCAGGTCGTCGCGCTCCAGCACGATGGCGGTGCAGGCGTCGCCGAAGATGAAGTGGCTGTCCCGGTCGCGGAAGTTGAGGTGGGCCGAGCAGATCTCGGGGTTGACCACCAGCGCCCGCCGCGCGCTGCCGGCGCGGATGGCGTTGGCGGCGGTCTCGATGGCGAAGGTGGCCGAGCTGCAGGCCACGTTCATGTCGAAGGCGTAGCCGCCGGCGCCCAGCTCCGCCTGCAGCTCCACCGCCACCGCCGGGTAGGGGCGCTCCAGGTTGGAGCAGCCGACGATCACCAGGTCGATATCGGCGGCCGCCACCCCGGCGGCCTCCAGGGCCTGGCGGGCGGCCACGGCGCCCATCTCGCACTGGATGGAGGGCTCGTCGTTGCTCCGCTCGCGCAGCCGGGGCCGCATGCGCTCGGGGTCGAGGATGCCCTCGGCATCGAGCACGTGGCGGCTGTGGATGCCCGAGGCCTTGACGATGAACTCGCTGCTGGAGTGCGCCAGGCGCTCCTCGATGCCGGCCTCGGCGCGGCGGGCGTTCTCGGCATCCACCCAGGTATTGAACGAGGCCACCAGGGCGTCGTTGTCGATGGTGTGCTCCGGCGTGAAGAGTCCTGTGCCGGTAATCACGACGTTGGTCATCGGTATCTCCCTTTCGCGGCGTCCGGGCCGCCCTGGCCGCCGCGGCGACCGCTTGCTGTTCGGGGCGCTCAGGGGCGCCCGGTGATCTCCGCCCAGCGCCTCTCGAGGCGCTTGGCGGAGACCGCAAATTTGGTGCCCAGCTGCTGGGCGAAGAGCGAGACGCGCAGCTCCTCGATCCACCAGCGGAAGGCTTTCAGCGCCGGCGGGGCCATGCCGCCGCGCCGCTCGCTCTCGAGGCGGGCCGCCAGCCGCGCCTCAAGGGCCTGGACCTCCTGCATGTGCATCTGGTCGCGCATGCGCTCCCGGGGGGCCTTCTCCAGGCGGATCAGCGCCGCCTCCATGTAGCGAGGATACTCCTCCAGCCACTCCCCCGCTTCGCTGACGAAGCCGGGATGCACCAGCCGCCCCATCTGCGCCTTGAGGTCACTGTATACCAGCGCCAGCGCCAGGTTCAGGTTACCCTTCAACGCCTTGGTGATCGCCAGGTGGCCCTTGAGGGCGGCCTCCAGGGTCACCACCAGGCCCTCGGCCCGGGGCAGGAGCTCGGCGCCGGTCTCGGCCAGGCGCGCCTCCAGCTCGGCAGCGGAGCGAGGCAGCGGGTCCACCGCCACCACCTGGAGGAAGACCGCCCGCACCACGTCGTCGATCAGCTGGCGCTTGCTGCCCACCTTGGCGAAGAGCAGCGCGCAGGTGTTGAGCCCGGCCAGGCGCTCGATGGCGCGCACCTGGTCCGGCAACCGGCGCATGGCCAGGCTGACCACGCCATCCCGGTGGGCCTCCCGGGCCTTGTCCGGATGGTCGAAGAGCTCCACCCGGAAGGCATCGCCCTCGGGCACCAGGGCCGGGAAGGCCTCGACGCGGATGCCCGCCTGGCTGGTCACCCGGGACTCGGGCAGCCCCTCCTCGGGTAGCCCCGCCACCGGCGCCTCCAGCCGCGCCTCGGCGGCCAGGGCTCGGGCCCCCTGCCCCGCCGCCTTCTCGAAGCGCCGCTCCAGTTCGCGGACATCACGCCCCTGGCCGATCATCCTCCCCTCGTGGTCCACCACCCTGAGGTTCATCACCAGGTGGGGCTCGAGCTGGTCCCGCTGCCAGTCGTCGGGGTGCACGCGCACCCCGGTGCGGCGGCGCAGGAACTCGCCCAGGGCCTCGGTGAGGGGGATATCGTCGGGGACGATCGTCTCCAGGGCCGCATCCACCCAGTCGGGGATCGGCACGACTTGACGACGGATCGCCTTGGGCAGCGACTTCATCAGGGCGATGCACTTCTCGCGCAGGAGCCCCGGCACCAGCCACTCCAGGCGCGCCGCCGGCAGCTGGGGCAGCATGGCGGCGGGCACGGTGAGGGTGACCCCGTCATCCTCGGCGCCGGGCTCGAAGTGGTAGGCGAGCGGATAGCGCACGCCGCCGAGCACCAGCTCGTCCGGGTAGTCCGCCTCGGTGACCTCACTGGCCTCCCGGGCCAGCAGGGCGGCGCGGTCGAACTTGAGAATAGCGGGATTCTCGGCCTCGGCGCTCTTGCGCCACGCCTCGAACCCCTTGCCGTTGTGGATGCCCTCGGGGAGGCGCTCGTCGTAGAAGGCGAAGAGGGTCTCCTCGTCCACCAGGATATCCCGGCGCCGGGCGCGGTCCTCCAGGTCCTCGACCTCCTCGACCAGCGCCCGGTTATGGGCGAAGAAGTCGCCCCGGGTACGGAACTCCCCCTCCACCAGGGCGCGGCGGATAAAGAGCTCGCGGGCCTCGGCGGGCGCGATGGGGCCATAGTGCACTCGCCGCCCCGTCACGATGGGCAGGCCGAAGAGGGTCACCTGCTCCTTGGCGACCACCTGGGCGCGCTTCATCTCCCAGTGGGGCTCGGCATAGCTGCGCTTGACCAGGTGTTCCGCCATGGGCTCGATCCACTGGGGATCGATCTTCGCCACGGTGCGGGCGAAGAGCTTCGTCGTCTCCACCAGCTCGAAGGCCATCAGCCACTTGGGCGACTTCTTGGCGAGTCCCGAACCCGGGTGGATCACGAACTTGCGGTTGCGCGCCCCCAGGTACTCGCGATTCTCGGTGAGAAGCCCCAGGTGGGAGAGCAGCCCGGGCAAGAGCGCCCGGTGCAGGGTGGCCGCCTGGCGGCGACGGGCCTCCTTGCGCGCCGTCTCGGCATCGCCCTCCTCGGCGCTACCCGCCTCGGGAGACGGCCAGGGCGCCGGCGGCGGCACCTCGATCTGCATGTCGCGCAGCAGCTGGCGCAGCTGGCGGAAGGTATCGTGCCACTCCCGCATGCGCAGGTAGTTGATGTAGTGCTCCTTGCACCAGCGGCGAAGCTGGTTGCCGGAGAGCGCCTCCCGGGCCGCCTCGACACCGTCCCAGAGGTTGAGCAGCGCCAGGAAATCGGAGTCGGGGTCCTGCCAGCGGCGGTGGGCCTGGTCGGCGGCCTGGCGCTTCTCCGCCGGGCGCTCCCGGGGGTCCTGGACGGCGAGGCCCGCCACCACGATCAGCACCTCGCGAAGCCCGCCCTGCTCGGCGCCGGCCAGCACCATGCGCGCCAGGCGCGGGTCGATGGGCAGCCGGGCCAGCTTGCGTCCCACGGGAGTGAGCCGCTGGGCCTCGTCCACCGCCCCCAGCTCGAAGAGCAGCTTGAAGCCGTCGGTGATAAAGCGCGAGTCCGGCGGATCCACGAAGGGGAAGGCCTCGATGTCGCCGAGCCTGAGCGACAGCATGGAGAGGATCACCGAGGCGAGGTTGGTGCGGCGGATCTCGGGGTCGGTGAAGGCCGGCCGGGCGAGGAAGTCCTCCTCGTCGTAGAGACGGATGCAGACCCCCTCGGCCACCCGGCCGCAGCGCCCCATGCGCTGGTTGGCGCTGGCCTGGCTCACCGCCTCCACCGGCAGGCGCTGGATCTTGGTCCGGTAGCTGTAGCGGCTGATGCGCACCAGGCCCGGGTCGATCACGTAGCGGATGCCGGGCACGGTGAGCGAGGTCTCGGCCACGTTGGTGGCCAGCACGATGCGCCGCCCCCGGTGGGGGGCGAAGACCCGGTTCTGCTCGGCGTTGGAGAGCCGGGCGTAGAGGGGCAGGATCTCGGTGCCGCGCAGGTCGGCCCGACGCAGGGTGTCGGCGGTCTCGCGAATCTCCCGCTCCCCGGGCAGGAAGACCAGGATATCCCGGGGGCCGTGGCGCCAGCCCTTGGCGCGCTCGATCTGCTCGATCTCCTCCACGGCGTGGAGAATCCCCTCCTGAAGGGTGCGATCCTCCTCGTCCTCGGCGTCGCGCACCAGGGGGCGGTAGTGCACCTCCACCGGATAGGTGCGCCCAGAGACCTCCACCACCGGGGCCGGCCTGGCCTCGTCGCCGCCGGCGGCGGGCCGGGCGAAGTGGGCGGCGAAGCGCTCCACATCGATGGTGGCCGAGGTGATGATCACCTTGAGGTCGGGGCGCCGCGGCAGCAGCCGCTTCAGGTAGCCGAGCAGGAAGTCGATGTTGAGGCTGCGCTCGTGGGCCTCGTCGATGATGATCGCCTCGTAGCGCCGCAGCTCGGGGTCGTGCCGGGTCTCGGCCAGCAGGATGCCGTCGGTCATCAGCTTGACCAGGGTCTCGTCGCTGCTCTGGTCAGTAAAGCGCACCTGATAGCCCACCTGCTCCCCAAGCGGCGTCTGGAGCTCCTCGGCCAGCCGCGCGGCCACGGAGCGCGCCGCCAGCCGCCGCGGCTGGGTATGGCCGATCAGCCCGCGGCGCCCCAGCCCCAGCTCCAGGCAGAGCTTGGGCAGCTGGGTAGTCTTGCCGGAGCCGGTCTCGCCGGCCACCACCACCACCTGGTGGTCGCGCAGGGCCGCGAGGATATCCTCCCGGCGCTCCACCACGGGCAGCTCGGGGGGATAGTTGAGGGTCACCGGGCGGGCCGCGCGGCGCGCCACCGCCTCCCGGGAGCGCGCGACGGCCTGCTCCACCTCACCCAGGCCGCGATCCACCGGCTTGCCCTCCTTCAGCCGCCGGGCGAGGCCCACGAGGCGCTTCTCCAGGGCCGGCCGGTCGCGCAGCAGCACGCCGCCCAGCCCCTGGCGCAGGGCGCTCAGGCGCTGGGAGTCGGTTCGAGCATGGGCGGGGACAGCGTCGGGGATCGCGTGGGACACGGCGGCTCCGGTAGAGAGGGAAGGGGCAAGAGACGGAAAACTGCCCGCACCGGCATCGGTGCGGGCAGCTCATTGTACCGCCGCCCCGGGTGCGGCGCCTAATCCGGGCCATTGAGGCTGGCTATGACCCGAAGAGAGTGCGGCTATCGCCGGGTCAGGCGTCGGCCTTGGCCTTCTCGCGCTCCTCGTCGCGCAGCTGGCGACGCAGCACCTTGCCCACGTTGGTTTTCGGGAGCTCGTCGCGCAGCTCCACGTACTTGGGCACCTTGTAGCCGGTCAGCTCCTTCTTGCACCAGGCGCGCAGCTCGTCGGGGTCCAGGTCGTCGCCGCGGGGCACCACGAAGAGCTTGATCGCCTCGCCGCTGTTCTCGTCCTCCACCCCCACGGCGGCGGACTCCAGCACGCCCGGATGGAGCGCCACCACATCCTCCACCTCGTTGGCGTACACGTTGAAGCCGGAGACCAGGATCATGTCCTTCTTGCGATCCACGATGCGGATATAGCCGTCCTCCTGGAGCACGGCGATATCGCCGGTATGGAACCAGCCGTCGTCGTCGATCACCTTGATGGTCTCGTCGTCGCGGTTCCAGTAGCCCTTCATCACCTGGGGGCCCTGGACGCAGAGCTCGCCCGGCTCCCCGAAGGGCAGGTCGTTGCCGTCGCCATCCACCGCCTTGACCCGGGTACCGGCCACCGGCTTGCCGATGGTGCCGAGCTGGATGGCGTCCACCGGGTTGAAGCTGACCACCGGCGAGGTCTCGGTGAGGCCGTAGCCCTCGGCGATCTCGCAGCCGGTGACCTCCTTCCAACGCTCCGCCGCCGCCTTGGTCAGCGCCATGCCGCCGGAGATGGTCAGGTGCAGCTTCGAGAAGTCCAGGGCGCGGAAGTCCTCGCGGTTGCATAGGGCATTGAACAGGGTATTGAGGCCGATAAAGGCGGTGAACCTGAGCCCCTTGAGCTCCTTGACGAAGTTGGGCAGGTCCCGGGGGTTGGTGATCAGCACCGAGTGGTTGCCGGTTTCCATCAGGAACAGGCAGTTCACCGTGAAGGTGTAGATGTGGTAGACCGGCAGCGGCGCGATCACCACCTCCTCGCCGTTGTTGAGCCCCTTGCCGATGGCCTCGCCGGCCTGGAGCATGTTGGCGACCAGGTTGCGGTGGGTGAGCATGGTGCCCTTGGCCAGGCCCGTGGTGCCGCCGGTGTACTGCAGCGCGGCGATATCATCGAGCTCGCGATCGACATCGCGGTGCTGACGGGCGGCCCCCTCCTTCAGCGCCTGGCGGAACGGCGTATGGCCGGGTAGCCGGAAGGCGGGCACCATCTTCTTGACGTGCTTGACCACCAGGTTGATCAGCTGGCGCTTGGGGAAGCCGTGCAGGTCGGCAAGCTCGGTCACCACCAGGTGCTGGATATCGGTGCGGTCGAGGATCTTCTCGAGCTTGTCCGCCATGTTGGCCAGGATCACGATCGCCTTGGCGCCGGAGTCCTTGAACTGGTGGGCCATCTCCCGCTCGGTGTAGAGCGGGTTGGTGTTGACCACCACCAGGCCGGCGCGCATGGCGCCGAACACCGCCACCGGGAACTGCAGCACGTTGGGCAGCTGGATGGCGATGCGGTCGCCCGGCTGCAGGGTGGTCTCGTGCTGCAGCCAGGCCGCGAAATCACCGGAGAGGCGGTCCAGGTCGGCAAAGCTCAGCGTCTGCCCCATGCAGCTGAAGGCCGGCCGGTCGGCGTAGCGCTTGACCGCCTTGTGAAAGACATCGGTAACCGACTGGTACTCGTCCAGCCCCGTGAGCTCGGGACCTGAAAGAACCGGGGCGTTGGCGTGCTCACTCATGACGTATCTCCACGACGTTGCCGATCTGCCATCGGCGCTTGTTGTTTTCCCGGGGTCCTACCTTAAACCGACCGGCCCAGGCTGTAAAACGATCGATTGAAACTATCGTTTGCGCCTGAACGCACCCCAGCCTCTGCTCGCCAGCCTGCCCTATTCGGCCTCCCCCTGCGAGCCGGCTCCTTTCACGCAGGGCAGCGGCCGTAGCGCGCCAGGATCCTGCCGTCGCGCCACACCAGCAGCTCCCCGGGTGCCATGCGCTCCCAGGCCTCGTTGTCGGTGAGGGGCTCGGTGGCGATGACCGAGACGATATCGTCGGGGGTAGTGTGCTCGGCAAAGTTCACCGTGAGCTCGGCGTCCGACAGGCTCGCCCGGCCGAAGGGGGCCCGGCGCGTGATATGGGCCAGCTTGGTGGAGCAGAAGGTGTAGAGGTAGTCGCCGTCGGCCAGCAGCAGGTTGAAGACCCCGAGGCCGCGCAGCCGCTCGCAGAGCTGGTGCAGCAGCCGCCACATCCCCTGGCGCTCGGCGTCGCTGGCCGGGCGCTCGGGAAAGCGGCCGCGCAGCTCGCCAAGCAGCCAGCAGAAGGCGTGCTCGCTGTCGGTATCCCCCACCGGGCGATAGAAGCTTAGCGGCAGCGTCTGCCACCCCGCGAGCTGGCCGTTGTGGGCATAGCACCATGGCCGCCCCCACATCTCGCGCACGAAGGGGTGGGTGTTGGCCAGGCGCACCTGGCCCACGTTGGCCTGGCGAATATGGCTGATGACGATATTCGACTTGATGGGGTAGTCGGTGATCAGCCGGGCGATGGGCGAGTGCACCGAGGGGTGGGGGTCACGGAAGTCGCGATAGCCCCCCTCCTCGTAGAAGGCGATGCCCCAGCCGTCGCGGTGGGGGCCGGTGCCACCGCCGCGGTGGAGAAAGCCGGTAAAGCTGAAGCAGATATCCGTCGGCACGTTGGCGCTCATGCCCAGCAGTTCACACATGGGGATCCTCCCGGTGAACGACCCGCCGCCGCTGCCGTCGTCGCGTCCGGCGCAGCAGCATCAGCGCTACCAGCAGCAGTATGGCCAGCCCGCCGGCCACCGCCTGCTGGCCGGGCGAGGCGACCAGCGCCCGGCGGCGCTGCTCCAGCCAGGGCAGCGCCTCCCGCCCCAGGGCCGCGGCGCGGGACGGCAGGTCGTGAATGAAATCGATAAAGCGGTCGGCGGGACTGTCGACAAGCTCCCCGCCGTCGCGGCCGGTGGCCAGGTCTTCGTGAAAGCGCTCCCCCTCCGGCCGACCGGGCGCCATCGCCCCGGCGCCCTCCTCGGCCTCCGGCAGCAGCCCCAGCAGCGGCTGTACGCTGACGGCCTGGAGCCGCTGGCGAAGGATGCCCTCACCCTCGGCGCGCAGGCGCAGGCGGGCCGGCCCGAGCCATGCCGGAGGCACCAGCTCCCCGACAAAGCGCTCGCCGTCCCTCTGCAGGGGAGCTTCGGCCAGCACATGCCCCGCGTCGTCCAGCAGGGTCGCATCGATGGCAAGATCCTCCGGCGCCCCCTCCCAGGGCTCCCCGCCCCGCACCAGCCAGGCCTCCAGGGGCACCCCCACCTCGGGGTAGAGGGTCGCGGGCAGGGGGCCAACATGCAGGCCGACGGCGCCCTGCACGCCGATACGGCTCTGCGCCCCCAGCGCTCCCTCCAGGCGCCATTCGCCCCGGGCGGGTTCGGCCACCCGCAGCAGGCTGAACAGGGACTCCACCTGCCAGCGAGCGCCGGCAGGCGGACTGTCCGGCGCGTAGCGGGTGCCATCAGGGGCCACCAGGGCCAGCGGCTCGCCGCCCTCCCCCGGAAACAGCAGGGCCGAGAAGGACTCGACGCCGGCCTCGATCAGGAAGCGGCCGTCGACCAGCGGGATCTGGTCGGTGGGAAAGATCCGTTCGACGATATCCAGAAAGGCGCCCGGCAGTTGCTCCGGCGATGCCACCTGGAGCGGCAGGCCACCGGTCAGCCGGGAAAGCTGGGCCACCAGCGCCAGGTCAGCCTCCTCGGAGAAGGCGATGGCGTGGGCCACCACCCCCTGGCGGGCGAGGTCGGGGGCCAGCGCCTCAAGCAGGCGGCGGCGGGAGGCGTCATCGATGGCAGGCTTGGGGCCTCGGGCGGGAGGGAGGTCGACGACGCCGTCGGTGAGCAGCAGCAGGTGAGGCTCGCCGACGGCCGACGGCTCGGCGGCGGCGGCCACCGCCGCCTCGATGTCGGTGAAGGGCTGGTACTCCACCAGGGCCGGGCGCAGCGCCATGGCCTGTTCGCGCCAGGCGTCGTCGACCTCGGCCAGGGACAGGGGCGCCGCCACCGTTTCACCGAAGGTCCACACCCCCGCCGTCACCCCGACGGGCAGCAGCGCGGCAAGCAGCTCCACGGCGCTGGCGGCGAGCTGCTCCGGGTCGTTGCTGCGCATGCTGCCGGAGACATCGACGATCACCCGCACCTCGGGCGAGGCCGCAGGGGGGTGGGGCTGGGCCAGGGCGAGGGCCGGCAGCAGCAGTCCCAGCCACGCTCCAGGACGGCCCGGCGGGCCGCCTTCCTGCCCCTTGCTTCGCCACCAGACCATTGCGGCTCCTTAGCCGATTGCCGGCTTCTGAATCAGCCGATTACCGGCTCCCGACGCTCGGCGCCACGCCGCGGCGCCACGTCATCCTCAGGGTCATCCAGGTCGACGTAGTCGTCATCGTGGCGGCCGCGCCACCAGAGCAGCAGCCCGAAGGCCACCCCCGCCACGGCCCCGACCAGGGTCAGCAGCAGGGCCGGCATCATCACCTCGCTGCTGCGCTCGAGAAAGCCCACCAGCGCCACCACCACCGCCGGCGCCAGGCCGGTGTAGAATTCCCCCTCCTCCAGCAGCGGCATCTGGAAGCGGGTCGGCGTCCACATCACGCCGGCCACCAGCCAGGTCAGGGTGAGCCGCAGCAGTCGCGGCAGGAAGGCCAGCCCCAGGTAGCCGGCCAGCAGCACCACCAGCGACAGGAAGCCGTAGACCAGCCATAGTAGGGTCATCGATTCGGTAATTGGCATTGCCACCTCTCATTTCACAATCTGGAGTATGGTACATCCCGCGCCATGAAAGCACAGCCGCCCCGCACTCCCGAGCAGCCCGACGCCCCACCGGTCAACCGCTTCCGCCGCGCCGATGATCCCGAGTGGCACTGGCTCGAGAACCGCGACGACCCCGAAGTCACCGCCTTTCTGGAGGCCGCCAACGCCGAGTTCGACCAGTGGTTCACCCCCCTGGAGGGGCTGGTCGAGCGGCTCTACCACGGCCACCTGGCACGCCGCGAGCTGGCCGTGCACGGCCTGCGCACGCCCCTGGACCACTACACCTACTGGAGCGAGACCGCCGCCGAGGCGGACTATCCGGTCTGGTGGCGCCACCCCAACGGCAAGCCGGACCGTGCCGCTCCCTTCCTCGACCTGGAGGCCCGCGCCGCCGACCACGACTTCCTGGAGCTCGGCGACATGGCGCTCTCGCCTGACGAGCGCTGGCTGGCCTGGACCGAGGACACCAGCGGCGACGAGCAGTTCGACCTCTTCCTCAAGGCGCTGCCCGACGGCAAGGCGGTGCGGCTGCTCGAGGGCATCGGCCCGGAGCTGACCTGGGCCGAGGACAACGCCACCCTGCTCTTCACCCGCTACGACGCCACCCAGCGCCCCGAGAGCGTCTGGCGCCTGCCCCTGGCCGAGGGCGTGGCCGGGGAGCCCGACCTGGTGCTGCGGGAGGAGGACCCGGAGTTCTGGCTGGGGCTGGGCAAGACCCGCTCCCGGGAGTGGCTGGTGCTGGAGAGCGCCTCCAAGGACACCAGCGAGTGCCACCTGATCCCGGCTCGGGCACCGGCCACGCCGCCCCGCTGCTTCCGTCCCCGGGAGAGCGGCGTGGAGCTCTCCCTGGACCATCGCCCCGGCCACTTCTACCTGCTCCACAACCGCGGCGCGACTCACTTTTGCCTCGACGTGATCGAGGAGGCACGGCTTGATCGGGCCGCGGACGCCGACGCCTGGCAACCGCTGGTGCCCCACCGGGACAACGATACCCTGGAGGGGGTCGACGCCTTCGCCTGGGGGCTGGTGCTCACCGAGCGCGATCATGACGAGGCCCAGGTGCGGCTGCGGGTGCTGGAGTTCGATGCCGAGCATAGCGTCACCCGGGACGAGCGCCTGCCGCTGCCGGAGACCCCCTGCAGCCTGGCCCTGGGCGACGCTCCCCACTTCGATGCCCGGTGCCTGCGGCTGCGGGAGGAGTCCTTCGTGCTGCCGGTGAGCTGGATCGAACACGACCTTGACAGCGGCGAGCGCACCCTGATCAAGCAGCAGCCGATCCATGGCGACCTCAGGCCCGAACAGCTCGCCTGCGAGCGGCTCTGGGCCACCGCCCACGACGGCGAGCGCATCCCGGTCTCGGTCGTGATGCGAGCCGATCTCGTCGGCCATCCCCTGCCCACCCTGCTCTACGGCTATGGGGCCTATGGCGAGGTGCTCGACCCCTGGTTCTCGGTGGCGCGCCTGGAGCTGCTGGCCCGGGGCGCGGCCTTCGCCGTGGCCCACGTGCGCGGCGGCGGCGACCGCGGCGAGCCCTGGTACCTGGCCGGCAAGCTGGAGCACAAGGCCAACAGCTTCCGCGACTTCCTGGCCGCCCGGGAGTGTCTGGTGGAGCACGGCATCAGCGACGGCGAGCGCATCGCCGCCTACGGCGCCAGCGCCGGCGGGCTGCTGGTGGGCGCCAGCCTCAACCTGGACCCGGAGGCCTTCTGCGCCGCGGTGCTCGACGTGCCCTTCGTGGACGTGCTGCGCACCATGGAGAACCCCGACCTGCCGCTGACCACCGCCGAATACACCGAGTGGGGCAATCCCGACGAGCCCGACGCCCGCAAGCGCATCCGCGCCTACTCGCCGCTGGACAACCTGGCGAAGGCCCCCTACCCGACCCTCTTCCTGCAGGGCAGCTGGCACGACACCCGAGTGCCCTACTGGGAGCCGGCCAAGCTCTATGCCCGGCTGACCGAGCTCGGCACGGCCCGGGGGCCGCTGCTGCTGCGCACCGACATGGCCGCCGGCCACGGCGGCGCCTCGGGACGCTTCAAGGCCTGGCACGACGGCGCCCGCCAGGACGCCTTTATCCTCTGGGCGCTGGGGGTGGAAAACCGCGAGGCGTAGGCCTTACCACCCGCAAGGGCCGTCAATCGATGGGAATCACCGCGATGATATGGTCCTCGTACTGCTCCTCGGGGACCCCGCGGCTGGTGACCGCAAAGCTGCGCACGCTGATCCCCTTGCGGTGGACCCTCTCCGGGTCCCCGGAGAGCAGCGGGTGCCAGCGGGCCAGCTTGCGCCCTTCGGCCACCCGGCGGTAGGCGCAGGAGTGAGGCAGCCAGCGGAACTGGTCGATCAGCGCCGGTGTGAGCCGGGTGCACTCCGGCACCCGCTCGAGGCGGTGCTCGTAGTCGCTGCACTGGCAGCTGTGAACGTCGAGCAGCTCGCAGGCCAGGTTGAGCACCGCCAGCTCGCCACTCTCCTCGTCCTGGAACTTGAGCAGGCAGCACTGGCCGCAGCCGTCGCAGAGCGCCTCCCACTCCTCGGCGGTCAGCTCCTCCAGGGGGTACTGCTCCCAGAAGCGTTCACGCATCAATAGCGCGCCTCGGTGGGGGTGCGGTAGAGGTCGAGGAGATACTCCTCCTTGGCCGGGGGCATCTGCAGGTAGAACCCCTTCTCGCGGATCGCGGCCATGACGTCGCCGGCCTCGGCGCGGCCCAGGCGCTTCTCGGCGGAGAGGATCAGGGTCATGGTCGAGACCGGCTTGCCGAAGCGCTCGAGCAGCGCCTCCGGCACCCGGGCGAGTCCCTCGCGCTTGTCCACGTAGAGGTACATCTCCTCCTTGCGGGGGCTCTTGAACACTTCGCACAGCAGCTTGTTACCGCGCATCCGGTCATCGCTCATCGGGGGCACTCCTCCAGGGCCTTGACCAGGCCCGCATTCAGTCGCTCGCCGCGCCAGCCGGTGGGCAGGGGCAGCGGTTCATCATCCAGGTGGGCGGTCACCAGCGCCTCCAGGTCGCGGCGGCGCAGCAGCACCTCCGGGGCCAGCCCCAGGGTCTCGGCCTCGGCGTTGACCACCTTCTTGAGAGCCTTGAGCACGCGCTTGAACTCCGGCGCCATGGGAGACGGCAGCGCCGGGGGCAGCGCATCCTCGTCCAGGTGGCGCGCCTCGGCCACCAGGGCCAGCAGGGTGTCGCCGTCGCGCTTGATCAGGCTCGGCTTGACCTCCTCCACCCGGGAGAGCTCGAAGCGGTTCTCCGGCATCGCTTCGGCGATGGCGTAGAGCACCCGGTCGTGGACCAGCCAGCCCCGGGGCAGGTTGCGCGCCCGGGTCTCGCCCTCCCGCCAGGTGGTAAGACGGCGGTAGGCCTCGATCTGCCGCGGGGTAAGCCGCCACAGCTGGCGCTGACGCAGGTACCACTGGGCGTCGTCCTCGCCGTTGCGGCCGGCCTGGGCCACCACCTCGGCACAGTCCGCCTGGAGCCAGGCCAGGCGATCCAGGCGCGTCAGGGCCTCACGCTGCTGCTGCCACACCTCCACCAGGTAGATGACGTCCAGGGCCGCATAGGTCTGCTGGGCCTCGCTGAGCGGGCGCACCAGCCAGTCGGAGCGGGTCTCGTCCTTGGGCAGGGTGTGGCCGGTCCAGTGCTCGACGAGCTTCTGGTAGCCCATGGAGGGGGTCTCGCCGAGCAGGCCCTGGGCCAGCTGGGTATCGACCAGGGGGCTGGGCACCACGCCGGCCCAGGCGGCAAACACCTCCAGGTCCTCACTGGCGGCGTGCAAAAGCTTCAGCGGCCCCTCGGCGAGCAGCCGCCGGAAGGCGTCGGTGCAGGCCACCGCCTGGGGGTCGACCAGCCAGGCCGGGCCACCGGCGGAGAACTGGATCAGGGCCGGGACCGGAAGGAAGGTGTTCTCACGGAAGAACTCGGTGTCCAGCGCAATGACCTCCGCCTGGGCCACCTCGGCGCAGGCGGCATCCAGGGCCTCGGGGGTATCGATCCAGCGTATCTCAGGATTCAGGGGCATTGGGGTTCCGGCAAATGAAGGGTCGTCGGGAAAGGGGAAGTGGCCGAGGCTCAGTCGCCCCGGAAGGGCAGGCGGCCGTTGAAGGCGCGGCTCAGGGTGCCGCCGCCCACGTATTCGAGTTCGCCGCCCATGGGCACGCCGTAGGCGAGCCGGGACAGCCCCACGCCGTGGGGCGAGAGCTGGGCGGCGATATAGTGGGCGGTGGCCTCCCCCTCCACCGTGGGATTGGTGGCGAGGATCACCTCCTCGATGCCTCCCTCGGCCACTCGCGCCTCCAGCTGGTCGAGGCCGATGTCCTCCGGGCCGATACCATCCAGCGGCGAGAGGTGGCCGTGGAGCACGAAGTAGCGCCCGCGGTAGCCGCCGGCCTCCTCGATGGCGAGCTGATCGGCGGGGGACTCCACCACGCAGAGCAGGGTGTCGTCGCGCCGCGCGCTCTCGCACAGCGCACAGACCTCCTCCTCGGTGAGGGTGCGGCAGCGCCGGCAGTAGCCGACCCGCTCCAGCGCCTCATCGAGCACCGCGGCCAGGCGCCGGCCGCCGTCGCGGTCGCGCTCGAGCAGATGCATGGCCATGCGCTGGGCGGTCTTGGGCCCGACGCCGGGCAGCACCCGCAGCGACTCCATCAGTTTCTCGACGAGGGGGGAAAAGCTCATAAAAGGTCTCTCACTGGCACGAGCTGAAACGAGGCGAGCGAAGATCAGGCAAGGCAAAAGTCCTCGAGAGCGCGGAGTTTACACGGTGTAAATGAGCACTCGAGAGGACTTTTAACGCAGCATGGTCGAGCGCAGGCCGTTTAAGCCGTGTCAGAACGGCATCTTGAAGCCCGGCGGCAAATTCATGCCGGAGGTGACCTCCTCCATCCTGGCCTTGGAGTTGGCCTCCACCTTGCGCACGGCGTCATTCACCGCGGCGGCCAGCAGATCCTCGAGCAGCTCCTTGTCCTCCTCCATGACGCTCGGGTCGATGTCGACCTTGCTGACATCGTGACGGCCATTCATGGTGACCTTGACCATGCCCGCGCCCGCCTCGCCCTGCACCTCGGCGCGGGCGATCTCCTCCTGGACGCGCTGCATCTTCTCCTGCATCTCCTGGGCCTGCTTCATGATGTTGCCCATTCCACCCTTGAACATGGTGAGTCCTCTC
>WPCH01060947.1_pt1 | contig 29237 bp, 31 predicted proteins | sample 5399881 | NCBI WGS metagenome assembly WPCH01 (sample SAMN12869468, study PRJNA574797) | sludge metagenome | isolation source: wastewater treatment of pH5 | place: China:Beijing | collected 2019-05-20
AATTTCTCGAAGGGACTTTTCTCGAGGGAAAGGCAGTCGTGCCTGTCTCGGCGTACTCGGGGGACAACCTCCCCCTTCTTTCTCCCTCGTAACGTCATGCTATTCCTCCTTGTGAAAATAGGTTTGTTTATATTTCGACGCAAGTATCTTGTATCCTTTTTCACAATACGAATTAGTAAACCAGAATTTCCCTAGTTTTCTCCACAGATGTCTCCGAAATAGCATCTCGGACAGTAATCAAAGTCTTATATACACCTTTTGGAGCCCACCAGGGAATATCTACATAAATGTAGAACCATGTGCTAACAGGTTGCTCAACATGCAATTCCTCTAGTTCTAAAACATCCTTCTGCGAAAAAAGCCTAAACCCATTCTTCGTTTCTAGAGCTACATCAACATTCAGGGTGGAGAAAAAGAAATCACTCCTCTCTCTGATTCCGAAACCTCTCATTTCGAGGTATGCATAGCCCCGCTCACCACGGCGAAACTCGCCACTGGGGTTTGGATCATAATCGCCTTCCCCCCGAACTTCAAAGGCCCATTCAGCCAATGTAAAGTAAGGAGGATGCACCTCTTGGCTCTCTACCGCCGCTAACCCAGGGCAACTTAGACCTAAAAAGATACATATGATTAACACTACCAACATATCAGACCCCCATTCTAACTAGGATTTGGCCCACGAATGTGTAATACTTACAAGTGGGAAAGGATGAGTTCATTGTTAAAAGAACTAAACCAAGGCACGTGGAGTCGCCCTACTGATAAATCTGCCGTTTATCTAGAAATAGGCCCTGGTGATCAATGGGGGATTCGAGTCACTCTCATTGACTATTATGCCAAGGTAGAGGCTGTTGACGGCCCCAAAGGCGTGTGGTACAAAGCACCTGAACGTTACTGCGCTACCATTTACCCGCCAAGAATTTGGGAGCGCATCTCAGGCGTTACTCTAGAAAGTAAGATCATGGCTCAAGTCGAAAAGAAACGGCTTGTCGCCAAAGAAGAAAATGCACGCCTTAAGGAGGGTAAGTAACCCCTTGTTCTGACGAGAAATGTTCCCATTGATGATTTGGGAGGTTGGGAGGATCTAGTTTGAAATTTTTGATTGTTGGTGACACGGTTGATCCACAATTATATGACCATTTTCGGCGCGATCGCTTTCCTGATTCCATTGACGCAATTTTCTCCGCAGGTGATTTGCCCCCCTGGTACTTGTCGTACCTCACATCGGTGTTTAATGCACCACTCTTATATGTGAGGGGAAATCACGATGATAGCTACGATTCAAATCCCCCAGAATGCGGCCAAAATATTCATGGCAAAGTTTTAAATTTTAGGGGTCTAACTATAGTGGGCTTTGAAGGATCTATGTTCCACCACCACCGCTCAGCGATCCAATACACCGAAAGGCAAATGAGGACAATTTGGAAAAAAATGTCATGGCGGTTTTGGTTTGGACGTAAAATCGACATTGTCTTAACTCACGCGCCTCCATTTGGCGTTCATGATGCAGAAGACCAATGCCATAGAGGCTTTTTGACATTCTCCAAGATAATTTATAAATATAAGCCACGCTACTTTATTCATGGTCATACTCATCTAAGCCATGGGCTCAAACAGAACCGTGTCGATGTTGTAAACAACACCACTGTCGTTAATGGATATGGCTTTTACATCTTGGAAATTGAAAAACCCCAGAGGTGAACCCCCATGCTAGAAGTTTTAACCTTACTACAATCCATGTATCCAGACGCGGTTACTGAACTGAATCACAAAAATCCTTTTGAGCTATTGGTGGCCACGATCCTTTCAGCTCAGTGCACCGATGAAAGAGTCAATATTATCACCAGTGACCTTTTTCCAGCGTTCCCCACAGCCCGAGACATGGCTAAAGCGTCCTTTGACGAAGTGGCAGACTTGATAAAAAGCGCAGGTCTCTGGCAAACCAAGGCCCGCAATTTAATAAAGACCGCTCAAATCCTGGTAGAAAAACATGATGGCCAGGTACCTAAAACCAGGGAAGAGCTAGAAGAACTTCCCGGGGTAGGCCGCAAAACGGCCAATGTTGTCTTGGCCAATGCCTTTGATATTCCCGCCATTGCAGTTGATACCCATGTCTTTAGAGTCGCTAACCGCATAGGCTTGGCCAAGTCAACTAATGTCTATCAAACCGAGCTCCAACTGATGGAAGCAATACCAAAGAGTGTTTGGAATGATGCTCATCACTGGCTAATCCTCCATGGTAGAGCCCTTTGTAAAGCTCGAAAGCCCCTTTGTGATCAATGTCCCCTAACTCCCCACTGCTCCTATTTCAAGAGCAAGTAGGCCCTTGTTTGTATTCGCTTCGGTCACGGTTTTCTCCTGTTTGGGTCAGGGACTATGCACCATAGGGATTTGGTTGTTCGGTACTGACCTGATTGTCATCATTGTCGGTGTAGATAAAGACCAAACTTCCTTCGTCAACCTTAGCGTCGGGAGCGGGTACTTGCCCAATAATCCTGCTTCCTGGGCCTACGACTTCCACCCTAAATCGCGCTGTCTGCAAAGTAGCAGCAGCCTGATTAACACCAAGCCCTCCAACATCTGGTACTGTCACTTGCCTTGTTCCACTCGTTGTTACCGCTTGGCGCTCCACACCTAGGTAAGGTAGGGCTTTTTCGGCAAGGCGTGCAAAAACAGGCGAAGCAATGATTCCTCCATAAAAAGCACCCTGGGGTTCCCACAACACTAGAAGTGCAGCCATTTGCGGATCATCCTCAGGAGCGAATCCGGCAAATGATGTTACCATCTTAGAATGGGAGTAACGACCATTTTCTACTAACTGGGCGGTACCTGTCTTCCCTGCTACTTCATACCCCGGTACTTCAGCTCTCTTACCGGACCCAACTTCCACAGCAGAGCGTAGAACATAAGAAGTGGTGTTGGCTGCTTCTGCACTGATGATCTGTCTCTGCCCTGGAATGTCAGCCTCGAAACTTCCCTCTGCGGCCACTCTTTCCTTCACATAGTGTGGAACAGAATAGATACCATCATTGGCGATCGCACCAAAACCCGCAAGAAGCTGAATGGGAGTTACAGTTAAACCCTGGCCAAAGCCGATGTTCGCCCAGGTCACAAGTGGTATATTAGGCGATGGAGAGCGGAGAGTCCCACCTATTTCCCCCGGAAAGTCAATTCCTGTCTTATAGCCCAGATTAAAGCGGGTAAGCCCATCATAGTAGCGTTGGTCTCCGAGATCAATGGCTAATTTAGCATAGTAAGGATTACAGGAATTTTGCATGGTTTGCGCGAAAGATTGGGAACCATGACCTCCCCGGTTCCAGCAACGGACATTCCATCCTGATACCCGAATGTATCCTGGATCAAAATAACCTGAGTTCAACGACGCTACACCCTCATCAAGGGCAATCGCTGCGGTTACCGCTTTAAAGGTGGATCCAGGTTCATAGGTGTCAGTCACGGCGATATTCCGCCTGTTTTCCACAGGATAACTTCCAAAGTTTTCTATGTCGTAGGTGGGATAGATGGCAGTGGCTAAAATCTCCCCATTTCGAGGGTCCGTGATCACGATCAGACCCAAGCGAGATCCTGTCTCCAAGGTTGCCCGTCTTACTTCTTCTTCAGCCATGCGTTGCAAGAAGATATCTAAGGTTAAAATTAAGTCTCCCCCCTTCTCACCAGGCAAATAACCACGTACCCCATCTTCTAGCGCACGTCCATGGGCATCCCGTTCAAACACCGTTTGGCCGGGTGTACCCCTTAAGAAATCGTCATAATACAGTTCAAGCCCCTCTAATCCTTGGTTGTCAATGCCAACGAAACCTAAAACCTGTGGCGCCACAGAGCCATATGGATAAACTCTAGTCGACGTGGGAATCACTCCGATCCCAGGTAAATCCAGTGCAATGATTTGCCTTGCTTCATCTTCAGTAATCTTTTTTTTCAACCACTCCGTAGCGGAGCGCTTGGTCAGACGCTGGAGGATGAAAGCCTCATCCAAGCCTAAAATTCCAGCTAGGGTCTTAGCTGTTACCTCAGCATTTTCTATTTCCGCCGGGATGGCATAAACAGTATGAGCACTGACGCTGATGGCCAAGGGAACTCCATTACGGTCATAAATGGTCCCCCTCAATCCCTCAATTGGAATGCGCTGAATGCGCTGTTCTAAGGCCTTTGTTTGGAAAAAGTCATTCTGCCAAATCTGTAGATACGCCAGGCGGCCCAAGGAAAAGACTACCACCACAAGCATAACCAGGAGGAGGAGCAAAATGCGTTTTTGAATCAGTGTGTCCGAAACCTTACCCAAGACCATCACCCACCACTTCTACTAAAAAGTTGGATAATACCATTGAAAACGCGCCTAAGCCAGGTAGCCAGCCCCGTGCTCTGCTGTGCCACTAGATCTAAACGAGTCAGTTCTTCACCTCCCCGTTTGATTATCAGTTCACCCACTTTATCACCGCGATCAATCGGGGCACGCAAGTCTTGGTGAATATCTGTCTCCGTTTCATATTCCAGATCGGACTCCGTAGTTGCCACTAAAGAAAAATCCCGAGCCAAGCCTGCATTGACCTGATGGTCCACTCCATCTGGAATAACAACGGGTGCGAGAACCTCGTCCGTTGAGATCAAGGTTCGTAGATTCCCAAAAGCCCACTCCATGAGAGCTTTGTTTTCCTCATTCCGCACTTCACGAGTCCTCGCCCCCAATACGACCATAATCAAGCGGCGATCACTCCTGACGCAAGAAGTGATCAGGGTATGTCCTGCGGGAGTTGTAGCCCCCGTTTTTCCCCCTTCCACCCCCGGTAAATCCAAAAGGGGATGTGAATTGCTGATTTTGCGATCCTGGGACTCTAAAAAATAGTTCGGCGCTGACAAAATGGTACGGAGCAACTCCCGTTCTAAAGCAATTTCTAATAACTTGGCCTGATCAAAGGCAGTAGAATAGTTGTTGCTGAAAATAGACAGTAAGCCCGTACAATCCACATAATGGGTGTCGTTTAGTCCCAGGTCCTCTGCTCTGGCGTTCATTATCTTGCAGAAGTCAGCTTCTGAACCTGCAATATGCTCTGCCAGGGCCACCGCTGCGTCATTTGCAGACTGGAGAGCGGTCGCGTATAAGAGCTCTTCAACGGTAAGTTGGTCTCCAGCTCTAAGTCTAATCTGGGTACCTTCTCTACTTGCCGCCCTGGCGCTTGCTGTTACCTTGCTATCTAAGGCAAGCTGCCCCTCCTCCACAAGTTCGACGGCCACAAGTAGAGTCATAACCTTGGTAATGCTGGCGATAGAACGCCTTTCATAGGCGTTTTTTTCGAGAATCAGATATCCATAATCTCCATCGTACACAGCGTACGCAATGGAGCTTAGCTCTGGCGCCTGCTCTAAGGTCCAGGATACTCCCAAGGAAAAACCTGTAGAGCTTAGGATTATCAGTATAGCCAAAGCCAAAATCCCAAATGATCGCATACTCTTCCTCCTTTCACTTCCTTAGAATAAATACGTGGCAACTGTAGTAATTAGTACATATAGTAGGAAAGGTGCGACGATCGCTGAGCGTGTTGTGTTGGAAAGGAGAAGGAACGTGGAAACCAAGCTCTTATGGGGAAAAGAAGACCTGTTTAACCATTTTGTTGCCACGCACTCCCAGGGTGACGTCCTACAAACCACTCAGTGGGGAAAGTTAAAGGAGAGTTCAGGCTGGGATTATCATCCCTTGGGGGTTATAGAAAACGGAGAACTTAAGGGAGTTGCACTGATTTTGACAAAAAAGCTACCCCTAGGAGCCACTTTGGCCTATTCGCCCCGGGGTCCGCTCTTTACGTCGGAGGAATCCCTAGAAGCACTACTTTTCGCAGGTTCCCAGTTCTTGACGGAAAAAAAGGCTCTAGTTTGGAAAATGGATCCTCCGATTCTAGCTGGCAATCCCCTCTGGACGGACGTAGCTGTGAAAAAGAAACTCAGCTTGGTCGACAATGGATTGGATTTTCAAAGTGTGCAGCCCAAGTATGTAATGACTTTGGATCTAAAGGGCTCTGTAGATACCTTACTTAAGAATATGAAAAGCAAGACTCGTTATAACATCCGGTACGCCCAGCGCAAAGGTGTAAAAATTTCTGTGGTCAAGGAGAAAAAACTCTTGGGTGTTTTTTATTGTCTGCTCCAGGAAACAGCGGAGCGTGATGGTTTTACTATTCGCCCCTTCGCCTATTTCGAAGCCATGTGGGATCACTTAGTTGAGAATAATCTTGCACAAGTCTTCTTAGCTTACCAGGACAGCACACCCTTGGCGGGTGCCATTTGTTTTAGACTGCCCCATCGAGTCTGGTACGTTTATGGAGCTTCTAGCAACGAAAATCGCAATTTGCAGGCAGCCCACTTAATTCAGTGGGAAATGATCAGATGGGCTAAGAGTCTTGGTTGCAAAGTTTATGATTTCCGAGGGGTGTCGGGAGATCTTGACCCTGAGAATCCCCTGTATGGCCTATATCGATTCAAAGACGGCTTTGGGGCCAAACTAGAGGCTTATGTCGGCGAATATGATCTCGCCATTCAACGAGGAGGATACACCCTATGGCAAGGGGGTTTGGCCATACACAACTGGATGAGAAACCGTTCTCGTGTTGGGTCCAAGTCGATCTAGACGCCTTGGATCATAACCTACGGCTAATTCAAGGGCATAGTCAAGTACCCATCTTACCGATTCTAAAGGGAGATGCCTACGGACATGGGGCACCGGTGATAGCAGCATTCCTGCAAAGCAGAGGGTTTAAAATGTTTGGTGTGGGTAATGTTGAAGAAGCACTTCAAATTCTAGAGGTAACCCCAGCAAAGATCCTCGTCCTCGCCCCGCCACTCCTTTCTCAATTGCACCTTTTCTTGCGACACAAGCTCCTTCCCACTATTACCTCGAGCCTAGCCGTCACCGAATTAGGGCGTTTAGCCGCAGAACGAAGGCAGAAGGTAACCGTTCATGTTAAAGTTGATACTGGCTTTGGGCGCTTAGGAGTAGCTCCTAACGAGCTTTTGCCCTTGATTTTTCTAATCAAAAACACCCCCTACCTTAAGCTAGGAGGCGTTTTTACCCATTTTTCTGCTGCCGCTAGTGACGCTGAGTTTACTTGGCAACAACTCAGCTCGTTTTTGAAACTGAGAGAGGAATCCAAGGCTTTGGGGGGCCTTGATGATGTCCTGTGGCACGCTGCGAATAGTGCAGCATTCTTGACCCTAGCACCTAGCCATCTAGACCTTGTTAGGGTCGGGACTTTACTCTATGGACAGACGCCCGTAGTTGTTAACCCTCCCTGGGATTTGGCAGAAACCTGGCAGTTTAAGACCCGCATTATTCAGATCCGCACCCTACCCAAAGGACATTCGGTGGGCTATGGCCGTGTTTATCACACCAAAAAACCCACGAGAATCGGAGTGATCCCCGTGGGCTATAGTCATGGTCTAGAATTAGAACCTCAAAGCACACCATTGCGCCAGATCAAACAAGCTCTAGGAAAGGGACTCAAGGGTAAACATCTCGTGTTTCACCCCCACGGTCCCCTACCCGTACTAGGACGTGTGGGCATGGGCCTAACCTCCTTAGATCTGAGCAAGACACCAAAGGCTGAAGTAGGCGATGAAGTCCAAGTGGCCATGAGAAGAGTAACAGCCAGTGGCCATGTACCCCGCGTCTATTATCTTAATAACAAAATCAAGTGTGTGTTCTGGGCGCACCAGATTTTCAGCCAGGGCAGGTGGAAGGCTAGCTCAAGGGATCTTTTCTAAAGAGAATCTCCTCTTCAGTGTAGGTTTTTGCCCTTGCCACATAGCCGTCTTGATCAATGATGCTTGATTGTCCTTCAAACTCCATATCCCAGAGACTCCCTACCAGCATAGGATTTATAGCGATTTTAAACTTCTTTTGATCCGCAACAGCTTGAAAACTACTCCGTAACCAGTCTGCTTGTTGCCACTCATTCCAGGGTCCGTTATTTGCCGACGGTTGCACTAAGATGTCTGCACCTAAGTCCCCAAGGCGTTCCCTAATTTCTTGGTGGAACGCATCTAAACAAACGGCCACCCCGAGGTTGCCGAAAGGACTTTGGACTGCACTCACATAGTTAAATGGAGCAGGCTCCAAATCAAGGCCCTGTTGGCTTTCCATGTCAACCAAATTGACCTTATGCTGACGAAATTGGACTAATCCCGTAGGGGTAATAACAGGAGAAGTATTAAAGATTCGGCTGGTTTGCCCCCAGCGCAAGGTGGCAGAGCCAGCCACAATCCAGGCCCCATACTTTCGAGCGGCATTGGTGAAGGCTGTGAGATAAATACGTTCAAGCTCTTTCGCCCGAACTAAAAAAAGTGCTCTAACTGGAGAGACCCGATGTACAATCATTTGATGGGCAACAGCCACTGCGTTCTGCATAAGTAAGGCCTTGCTAGCATGGGCAAAGGAGGTCTTAGACCACACGCGATCCGAGGCGTTACACAATAGACAAAAGGTCCCTATATGTTCGGGAAAGACAACTAGGAGTTGCTCGTCTCCACTTTCGTCCCGAATACGACCCATAATGTCCATAATCCTAGCTTCAAAACTTTGCTCTGTCCGGTAGTCCTCTGGCCGAAGCTTCATTTGCACGCAAGCGATCATTCCCATCACCTCCCCTGTATCTTTCGCCTTTTATTGCTTTTTTCCTTGTAGAAAGTGCATCTACGTGCACCATTTGACAGCCGCGATTAGACCAAGTATGATCAAAGTCAAAGGGGGCTCAAGGCAAACCATGGAGAAAGAGAAGTTGAAAAAACGTTTGAAGCGAATTGAAGGACAAGTAAGGGGTTTGCAGCGTATGATCGATGAGGAAAAACCCTGTCGCGAGATTCTTACCCAAGTCGCGGCAGCACGGGGAGCCTTAGCGGAGGTTGGTAAGGGAATTTTCGAAACCCATTCCAAGGCCTGCATTGAACAGGCCCTCGTAGACGAAGATGGCGGAAGTAAAGCCATGGAAGATCTGGTTGACTCCCTCAGTCGCCTAATTAAATAAATCTAAGGAAGCCACTCTAGGGGGTCTACAGTCTGGTCCCCTATTTTGATCCTAAAGTCCAAATGAGGCCCAGTTGCCAATCCCGAACGGCCAGACATGGCAATTATCTGACCTTGCTTCACACTCTCGCCAAGGCGCACGGTGACCTTGGAGTTGTGGCCATACCAGGTTGTTATCCCACCAGCGTGTTCTAACACTACAGCCAATCCATAATTACCTAAGTTCCCCACCTTGATGACTTTTCCAGATGCAGCGGCCGAAATTGGAGTCCCTTCGGCTACAGCAATATCAATGCCACCATGAAAATGCCTGGTCTTTAGAACAGGGTGAATCCGATATCCATAGCCAGAACTAATGCGACCCTTCACCGGCCATTGCATGGAAAGCTTAGTATTGAGAGAGCGACTCAGGACGGCCATACTTCCGGTAGGAATGTACAAGACTTGACCTGGTAGAAGGCGATCGGGATTTTGTAGACCATTATAGTTCGAAATATTCGACACCGTTGTGTCATAACGATTGGCCAGCTTCGTTAGGTTATCTCCTCGCTGTACCGTATGGTGAAAAACGCCATCCTGAAGTTCCCTCAGCATAGCTGTGGTTTGCTGTCCCACAATACCATCGGCCACGAGCCCTAAGGCTTCTTGGATTTCCTTGATCAGATTTTCTGTCTCCGAGCCAAACACACCGTCCACCATGACATCATAGCCTAAATCCGCTAGCATTTCTTGAAGAGAAGAAACATCGCTTCCTCGCATACCTCGTTTTAGCACTCGAGCTTCCCCTGGGAGGGCATAGCACGTAGCCATTACTACAATAAGGAACGAAAGAAGACTAACAAATAGTAATCGATAATGTGTCGGGCGCATAAAAATCCCTCCCACAGCCTTTTAAATCTAGTATAAGCTGGGGAGGGGAAAAATATTCTAGATAGTACTTACTTATAGGGTTTCCAAGTACTCGTAAGCATACATGGCTGCAACAGCACCGTCGCCCGCGGCTGACACGATCTGCCGTAGAGGTGTTGTACGCACATCGCCTGCGGCGAAAACACCAGGAATGCTAGTGGCCATGTCTGGACCAGTCACAACGTAGCCAGCCTCATCCAGAACTCCGCTACCGACGAGGAAGTCCGAACAAGGATTGACACCAACATAGATAAACACACCAGATCCAGGAACGATTTGGGTAGAGTCGTCGATGAGATTGCGAATTGTTACCCCACTCACAGTTGGACTGCCCTCAATTTTCTCGACTTGAGAATTCCAAATAAACTTGATCTTGGGGTTCTTCATGGCTCGCTCTTGTAAAATAGCTTCAGCTCTAAGAGTATCTCTGCGGTGAATAATGGTAACGGTCTTGGCATAGCGAGTCAAGAAGAGTCCCTCTTTCACGGCTGAGTCTCCGCCACCAACCACAATGACATCTAAATCTTCGAAAAACGCACCATCACAGGTGGCACAGTAAGAAACGCCGCGACCAGCCAACTCCGTCTCGCCCGGCACACCAAGGCGACGGGGTTTGGCCCCGGTGGCAATAATGATACTTTTGGCCTTAATGACGCTGTCGCCTACTTGCAAAGTCTTTGGTTGCCCTTCGAGTGTAACACCTTTCACTTCGCCTAACTTCCACTCGACACCGACCTTTAGAGCCTGGTTGTACATGAAATCCGACAGTTCGGGACCCCCGATATTATCAAATCCAGGATAATTCTCAATGTCTAGAGTGTTTTGCATTTGACCACCATACAAGCCACGTTCGATAACAATTGTCTTCATATTAGCCCGCGCAGCATATATACCAGCAGCCAAACCAGCAGGTCCGCCACCAATAATCGCCAAATCATGCATTCGTTTCTCCCCCTTTACTATTGCGTTACCACCACATTAGCTAAGCCTGGTGAAATCCAAGCATCGGTGGTACTGACAATAATCCCTTCTACATCAGGTACTTTCTCCACTAAAGCGCGTCCTTCCTCCCACCCCAAAACAAAAACGGCAGTGGACAGTGCATCGCAAATCGACGAACTTTCTCCTACAATGGTAACACTATTTAGACCCCTTGCAGGAAAACCGTCTCTAGGATCAATGATATGATGATAACGTTCATCATGGTATAGGAAATAACGCTGATAATCCCCAGATGTAACCACGCTTTCATCGTCTAAGGGTAAAATCCAACGAATATCACTTGGTTCCTCGGGGTTTTGCACTCCTACACGCCAGGGCATATTATCAGGTCTGCGGCCGATGACTGAAATGTCACCGCCAGCATTAATAATAGAACGAGAAACCTTCGCGTCCCGCAAAACTTTCGTTGCACAATCAACAATATAACCTTTAGCTATTCCGCCTAGATCCAGGACTGTACCTTCAGGAATACGGACCTGACCATTGGCTCTGTCAACTTCAACCTTCGTATAATCTACGGTAGCTAGGGCTTTGGCAATTTCTTCTTGATTGGGCACATGGTAGCGACCACTACCAAAACCCCATAAGTCCAACACCGCTCCAATGGTAATATCAAAAATACCTGCGGTCAAATCTCCTAGTTCGATCCCTAACTCAATCACTTCAAGGGTCGTGGGGCTGACCTTCACCCAATGACCAGCACCGCGATTAACTTTACTGACATCGCTCTCGTCCAGAAAACGAGATAAGAGACGTTCCAAATCTCCCATGACAGTAAAGACTTTCTCGACTAATGCTTCAGAATTACGTCCATCTACCCGCACGTCCACTACCGTATCCATGAGAATAATGGTCTTTTGTGTGCTACTGTTCCCCGCCTTAAGGTATGGAACATAGAGAAAATAATAACTTAAGAGCGTAACCAAACCTAAAGCCAGAAGAGCTACAACTACCACTAGAGAGCGACGCTTATTCACACCCTTGGCACTCAATGAAATCCTCCTTAGACCACCGCCACTTTTTCAATCACTGGTTTACCTTCTTGCCAATCAATGGTGTTCATTGGGCATACAGCGACACACTCACGGCAATTGGTGCATTTGTCATAGTTAATGTGGGCTAGGTTATTTTCCATATAGATGGCACCCGTTGGGCACACTTTTACACAACGCTGACAAGCAATACAGCCCACAGTACAAACCTGTCTAACGAATCGCCCGGTTAATTGCGAACGGCAACGGATATGAACCCCTTGTTCCACATCAGCCAGGAGTATAATATCCCTGGGGCAAGCATCCACACATTTACCGCAGGCGGTACAGTTTTCTTCAATGACCACAGGCAGTCCGTTTTCATCCATATACATTGCATCAAACTCACAAGCCGCAACACAAGAACCATAACCCAGACAGCCATAAGAACAGGCCTTATCTCCACCTTGAGTAGCGTGGGCAATCCGGCAATCTCTTGGACCATCATAGCCGCCGCGCTGCTTTGCTTCGTTTAGGCCACCCTTACACAGAACTTGAGCAACTCTGCGCTTAGGACCATCGGCCTCCACTCCCATAATCGAAGCAACCATTTTAGCTACACTCAAACCTCCAACAGGACAACCGTTAACAGGTGCCTTACCTGAAGCTACTCCTTCGGCAAAATTGTTACATCCTGCGAAACCACAAGCTCCACAGTTAACACCTGGTAGCACTGATTCTATTTCATCAACCCGTGGGTCAGTCTCCACTGCAAATTTTTTGGAGGCTATAGCCAATCCAAAAGCAAGTAGAGCGGCCATGGAGCCCATACTGACGAGGGAAATTAATATTGTATTCAATCGAAACCCTCCCTAACAATATTACACTAATCCGGCAAATCCCCCAAAGGCTAGAGACAATAAACCGGCAATAATGAAGGCAATACCGGCTCCCCTAAGAGGCTTAGGAATATCCGCAAACTGCAACTCCTCGCGGATGCCTGCTAGCAGAATCAAAGCTAATGTGAATCCCAGTCCTGCGCCAAGTCCAAAAACAACTGTCTCAATAAAGGTGTAGGAGTTTTGGACAGCCATGATGGCAAGACCTAAAATAGCACAGTTGGTTGTAATTAGGGGCAAGAAAATTCCCATCGCCCTGTACAAAGAAGGACTTGTTTTGTGCAAAAACATCTCCACCAATTGAACCATGGACGCGATGACCAAGATAAACGACATGTTCTGCAAAAATGGCAGACCAAAGGGTTCTAAAATAAACCACTGAATCAACCACGTTGCAGCGGAGGCGACCACCATAACGAAGGTAGTGGCTAGCCCCATACCAATTGCCGAGTCAACCTGTTTGGAAACGCCCATAAAGGGACAAATTCCCAAGAAACGAACTAACACAAAGTTATTGACTAACAGTGCGCTTAGTAAAATGGTGAACAAACTCATGGATGTCCCTCCTAACTAGTCTTCTTTTTTTGCCTAGCGGCAATCATGTTCATCACGGCTATTAGAATGCCGAGAGTGATGAAGGCACCAGGTGGTAACGTCATAATGCCAAGGGTTGTGGCACCCTCAGCAATAAAGGAAAAGCCAAAAATAGACCCTGCACCAAAAATCTCCCGAATAGCTCCGAGAAGTGTTAATGCCCAGGTGAAGCCCAATCCCATTCCTAAACCGTCAAAGATTGAAGCCCCAAGAGAATTTTTAGAGGCATAGGCCTCAGCTCGCCCAAGCACAAGGCAGTTTACCACAATGAGGGGAATGAAGAGCCCCAACACCTGGTGTAAATCGGGCATATAAGCGTTCATAACAAGATCTACAATTGTCACAAAGGTAGCAATGACAATGATATAAGCAGGAATACGAACCTTAGCAGGAATAACATTCTTCAAAAGGCTAATCAAGGCGCTTGAGCAAAGCAGGACAAATAAAGTTGCCAAGCCCATAGACATACCATTGATGGCACTGGTGGTCACGGCCAGGGTTGGACAAAGACCAATCAACAGGCGAAATGCGGGGTTCTGCTCCCATAGACCGCTAAGGAAGTCCTTCCAAATGCGCATACTTACTCCCCTCCTCTATAAAGTGCAGACGTTTCAACAAAACCTTTGCGTACCGCATCAGCTACTGCGCGAGCCGAAACAGTAGCACCGGAGATATTATCGATGTCCTTGCTAATGGTGATAGGATCGTCAATGGTCTTTCCTACAAACCGATTGCGGAAACTTTCATCTTCAATCCGGGAACCCAAACCTGGAGTTTCGGTATGCTCCAGCACTTTAATATTGAGAATTTGATCAGAATCTTCATCGACGCCCACCAAGACCCTAACTACACCGCCATAGCCGTTAGCTTCTCCCACAAAGGCATAGCCAATAATTTGCTCAACTTCGTTTACCGCCTGATAGATCAAGGTGGTTCGTTGTTCTTCTTCCCGCATTTCTCTTGGATCATCTACTCCTAGTTCATCGGGATTGCGTCTGAGGATGTTTACTCTACTTGCTCCAGGTAACACTTCATAGACAGAACTTTCTAAGGCACGGGCTTGGTTCTCTTCAATTATAACACTTGTGGTTCCATAAACCAGGGATAAAATGCCCGCAGAAACCATAGCAATTACCGCGAGTACAACGACCATCCTAAGGGATTCATTCACTTACCTTCACCCCTTGTCCGTAAATTCGAGGGCGAGTCCAACGATTAACAAGGGAATTTGCCCCATTCATTAGGAGAATAGCAAAGGTAACTCCCTCTGGATAACCGCCCCAGATGCGAATCAACATAATAATCAAACCAATACTAATGCCAAAGATCCAGCGTCCTCCCTTGGTGATGGGCGATGTGACCATATCTGTGGCCATAAAAACAGCACCAAAAAGTACACTACCAGCCAAGAGATGAAAAATTGGATCCTGCCCAGTAACTAAAGACATCACTATCACCGAGGCAAAAATTCCGACGGGGATTCTGTAATCAATATACCCCTTGTAAAAAAGGTAAATTCCCCCGAGCAAAATAGCCAGTGCCGAGGTCTCACCTAGAGACCCAGGTACGGAACCAAAAAACAATGCTGGAATCTTACCTCCCACCGCTAGAGGAGTAGCTGCCGTGACCGCATCAAAAGGTGTGGTCCAATTTGTCATAGCCGAAGCGAAAGAAGCTGTCAAAATTGCTCTTCCTACCAATGCGGGATTAAAGGGGTTTTGCCCCAGACCGCCAAAAACTTGCTTGCCAATGGCAATGGCAAAGCCAGAACCTAAAATAACCATCCAACTGGGAAGGCTTGGGGGTACAATCAAGCCCAAAAGCACCCCTGTAACTAGGGCACTTCCGTCGCCTACCCGAATAGGTTGTTTGCGTAAACGCTGAAATATTGCCTCGGTAGCGATGGCAGCAGCTGAGGATAACAACAGCAACCGCACTGCATCCCATCTAAAAAAGTAGATGGAGGCAGCTACCACAGGTAGTAAAGCAACAAGTACACCAAACATAATCTTCTCTGTAGTATCTGTATCCCGGATATGGGGAGACGGTGCAACAATCAACTTCATATCTTCCATTGCCCCACCCTCCTTTAACTTGGTTTTTTATCTCTAGCAATAATCTCCATTTTTGCAAAACGGATATAGTGTAATAATGGGCGTTTTGCAGGACAAATATAGGTACATGCCCCACATTCAATGCAATCTAAAGCACCATATTCATGGGCATCATCAAATCGTTCATTCATGCCAAAGGCTTCAAGTTTAAGTGGAAGCAGATTCGCCGGACAGACATCAACGCAACGAGCACACTTGATGCAAGGCGAGGAATCAGGAGTTCTGCTTTCGGCTTCTCTAAAAGCTATCACGCCAGACGTGGTTTTAGTGACAGGCGCCGTAAGATCGAACTGAGTCCCACCCGTCATAGGTCCCCCTACAACCACTTTCCCTGGGGTCTGACTAAAGCCGCCCGCAGCTTGAATCAAAGTCTCTATGGTTGTCCCGATAGAAACCATAAAGTTCTGCGGCTCTTTAATAGCCTCGCCAGTCACAGTAACTACCCGGGATATCAATGGCTTACCTTCGCGCACCGCTACAGCCACTGCCCTAGCGGTTGCCACATTCTGTACGATGGCTCCCGCTTGATAGGGCAATCCGTTACTTGGAACCTCGCGTCCGGTGAGGGCCTGAATTAGCTGTTTCTCTCCACCTTGAGGATATTTAGTAGGTAAAGATACAACAGCAATGTTTCCTGCTTTCTCTCTTAAGGCTTCATAAGCCTGGGGCTTGTTATCTTCAACAGCAATAATAATACTGCTAGCTCCTGATACTTTGGCCATGAGACGAGCTCCTAAGATAATGTCCTCAGTATACTCTACCATAAGCCGATCATCGCATGTGAGGTAGGGTTCGCATTCACAACCGTTTATAATTAAACAATCTAAAGTATTCCCCTTTGGCGGAACGAGTTTCACAGCAGTGGGAAACCCTGCCCCACCCATACCTACGATGCCAGCCTCTCTAATCTTTTGCAAAATGGTCTTGGCATCAAGCTGCACTGGATCGGGATGACCCTCTGTTTCAACCCAGGTGTCATTGCCGTCATTCTCTATTACAATGGAAGTAATAGAATGGCCACTTTGGTGGCTCCTAGGCTCAATGGCTACTACTTTTCCTGATACTGGCGAGTGTACGGGGGCGCTAATTGTACCACCAGCTTCTGCGATTAACTGCCCTTTTAGCACTTCATCGCCCTTAGCAACCACTGGCTTTGCCTCTATGCCCGCATGCTGCCTTAGAGGTATCACTAGCGTTTCTGGGGCAGATAAGGCCTGAATGGGAGTGCCTGCGCTACTGCTTTTGGCGTCATTCGGATGCGTCCCTCCGAAAAACGATTTTACTCGTCGCATGTATCAAATCACCTCACACTCTCTAATTTTTATTGGTCCCTCGTATCGCTGTGACCATGCTGAAGTCTCCCGAACAAAGAGCACCCCCGTGAAACACCATCTGAGTGGCATTGCACGAGGATTCATGGCAGAACACTTCATACATCTTTAAGTATTCTTGTCCGGCGGCACGAATCCTGCCTAGATTAAACTTTTCACATTAACAAATCCCAATTGACGCCATGCCTCATAAACCACGATAGCCACTGAATTCGATAAATTCAGGGATCTTACATTCCTTTGGGGCAAGGTCACAATAAAGTCAGCGTAGCGGCTAAGCAAATCAGGGGAGATTCCCTTTGTTTCACTACCAAAAACCAAAAAATCGTCTTTTTCGTATTTAACCTCCGAATATAGGTTGACCCCTCCCGTTTCGACAAAGTGCATTCTTTTTGGCATACATGTGGCTAGAAAGTCTTCAAAGGAATCATGAACCTTTAGCTCCAAGTGTTCCCAATAATCAAGACCCGCTCTCTTAAGTTTGGGATCGCTGAGAAAAAAACCTAAAGGGCGAATCAAATGCAAGGGCGATCCTGTGGCCACACAAAGGCGGGCTATGTTTCCTGTATTGGCTGCAATTTCCGGTTCAACTAAGACTACCTGCACACTAGTTCACTCCTTAAACGCGGTAAATGAGGGCCATAGCCCTCACTCTCTATAAACTTTAGAATTGATAACGAACAAACGCCTGCACTTTTTCACGGGCCATCCCGACCCCAAGGGTCATGGGTAGTTCTGACATGGAGAGCAGGACGTGAAAACTGACTCCTTCATTTACGAGGGTAAGATCAAGCTTTACTTTCTCTAAAGGCTCTAAGTAGGACATGCCTATACCGAAGACACTGCCTAGGGAAAGAGAAAAACGCCAAATTCCCTGTCTAGTAAACTGTATATAGGGACTAATGCTGTACTCGAACTGCCCCAACTCATTCATAAAAAGCTGGGCTGAGCCAGCCAAACCATGCCCAAAATCGCCATACATGCGGTTAAATTCTCCATAGGCTCCTACATGGGGTTCAGCGGAAGTTATAAAAGTCGACAAAATCGGCCGCTCAGTATTTCCACCAAAGAGTTCTAAAGTATAACCAACGTTTCCAACAAACACTTGCTTGTGCCCACCAAACCAGCTTGCGGGCTGATCGACTCCTTCTAAATGAGTCAAATAACCGCCGATACCAGTTTTTTCGTAACCAAACAAACCTAGGGACCTGATGTTTTCTCGGCTCAATCCGAATCCTGTTTGCCACCCCAGGGGTCCGAAAGCAAAGGGCAAGTCTTCAGCGCTGAAGGCCATGACATTAGGGACAAGGCCTAGAGCTATGATCCCTATTGTGCAAATTATGATTAGAATGCGGGATCTAGCACCCAATGATTACGCCCCCTTCACATCCGTACTTCCTTTACCTTGGGTAAATTCATCAGTTTATCCATGCTTAGTTCGGGATCTAGGACGACATTGAGTAACGACATGGTCCCGATGGCATCTCCTTCTACAACTTCTATTTCATGAGGAATCCACGTGTCACTGTTTACACACACATGCAAGAGTTCGTCGGTTGCTTCTACCTGGAGCAGATACTTACTTATTCCGTCTTCTTCCACAACCTCTAGAACCTCCACACTGTACATGGAGAAGTCAAAGAAGCTTGTAAGATCTGACACACTCAAAGCAGATAAAATTTCTTTGCTGGCGTCTTCTAGTCCCCGCACAGCAATTTGGTTACTGATGGGTTGAAACATACGCAATTCCATTTTGTCTTGATCCGCAACTAAGATTTGCCCACGCAACGAACTTGGCCCTAAAAACTCAATCCTGGCAACCTTTTGCTCAACGCTTCCTAAAAGATGAAAGAGCACACTTTCAATGCGCTGTCCGCGAATTTCGGTAATACTTATATCCATAGTGAAATCCTTCACACCCTCAACAGCACTGCGAATATGTTCAACGACCTCTGCAGCTTCCTCAGAAATGGTGATTTCACTCAAGACTTCATTGTACTTCTCCAAAAAAGGCTCTTCTTCTTGGGTTACCCTTTGCGGCGGCTTACTTAGATTCAATTGAATAGTTGTAGGGGCGTCGTCAGCGAAAGCGACTCCCGAAAAGATCACCAAGACCAGAAAAAATAGTAGCATAAGTGCGTTGATAGATGATGTTGAATTATGTTTCATCGACATGACTCCTCCACTCAATTTTACCCCAATTCATGTTGCACACCCATCCTACAAGTTGTACAATGGTCCTTAGATGCTTGAAAGGAGGGTTGCCACATGCCCATCTATGAATATAAATGCTCGAATTGTGGTCACTTTGAACTTAAGCAGAGCATGAAGGATGATGCTCTAACCCATTGTCCAACCTGTGATGCCAAAGTTCAGCGCCTCATTAGTAAAAGCGTTGGCATTGTATTTAAAGGGTCTGGCTTTTACATTAATGATAGTAAGAGCGACTCCAGTCCCTCTAAAGATAGTTCGGCCTCCTAATGTACGGGCACCTTCCACCGAAGGTGCTTTTTACTTCTCCTAATATCCCAAGGTGCTGCTTACAACGTTAATCCCCGGAGTCCCGGTCTTCTTAAAGTGCTTCCAATTCTCAAAGAAAATCTGCAAAGCTCGTTCTTTCAGAAAGACTGTGTACCCACTATTATGAGGAGTAATGATCACATTGGGCATAGTCCAAAGGGGACTATCTAGAGGCAAGGGCTCAGGATCCGTAACGTCCAAAGCAGCTCCGGCAATCCACTTTTCCTGGAGAGCAAGGATCAAATCCTGGGAGGGGATAAGACTTCCTCTGCCTACATTGATAATGATGGCATGCTTTGGCAAACGTTGCAAGAGATTCTTGTCCAAAAAACCAATTGTTTTTTTGGTGGCAGGAAGTGAACAGACCAAATAATCGAACTCACCAAGGAACTCTTCAAATCGATCTATACCATAGACTGCTTCAGTGTATGGTTCTTGCCCCCGCGGATGTTGCCTGAAGCCCAACACTCTACAGCCAAATCCTTGGAGCCTCTTGGCAACATGGCTACCAATATCACCGTATCCGAGAATACCTACAGTCGAACCCGTCAGTTCGCGGTATGGAATCGGCAACCTCGGCTCCCACTTTTTTTGATTCTGATTGTCCCGGGCCAAATGTAAACCTCGATTAAAACTCAGGATAAAACCCAGAACATGCTCGCTGATATTAGGACCAAAAATACCGCTACCATTGGTCAAAATCATCTGAGGATTTCCCCACTTTGCTGCAAGGATATCTTCTGCCCCTGCAAAGGGAGATTGGAGCCACCGGCAGTTCACAGCCTCTTTCAGCACCTGGACGGTTGAAAAACCACCCAAAATTACATCTGCTTCTGGAGCCCACTTTAGTGCTTTTTCCTTTGTGAAACCTTCAAAGACAGTAGCGCCGGTTTCTTGTCTAATTTTTTGCAAATCAACATCATTAAGGTCATTCCATGTAACCAAAAGACGCATGAATACTCCCCTTTATGGTAATGTCAAAGATGGTCTTGTCAAGCGAGTGGTATTTCCTTCCTTTATCACTGTAGGTGACAAAATCCGTTGTCGCTGCAACACCTGTGGAACCGGATTAGGTACGGTAACAGGCTGAACAATTGGGGCCACCGTATAGTACCATTCTTGTTCATGGCGAAAATATAGCACGTTATCTTGCCAAAGGCTAGAACTTCCCAGATGTTCTCCGCTCACTGAAAGCATTACATCTGCTTCTATATACATCACCATAACCTGATCGGTACCGGACCCATGCACATCTATGGCTAGCATATTTCCCAGGGGCGACCAGTTCAAGCTGGTAATGGTCTGGTCAATAAGCGTCACACTTTTATAATATAACCGTATCTATCACAGATTAGCGCCTTCGTCTGGAACTCTTCAGGGGAAGAAATAGCTACGTACTGACCCTGAGGCGACCAAGCAAAATGACTAACCTTCGTGTTTTCTAACCAAGTCAAGGTATCTTCGGTTTGTTGATCAAAGACCTCTAGACCAGTTCCCTCCATTGGAATTGTAACCACGTAACGATTATTAGGATCACTTCGCCCATCTTGGTAAGAATTCCTGCCCATATCCAAACTTTCTAATGTTGGTAAATCCGTGACTAAAGCCGGAGTCGACCAAAAGGAGATCAGCCTCTTTTCGAGACGTTCTCGCCTATTTTTAGTATCGGGATGTGTTCGAAAAACCTTCATAGGTAAGTCCTTTGAATCTAGTTTAAAGAGAGCATCCAAGATACTAACGGCACTCACAGGATCAAAACCTGCTTGAAATGCCAAGGTCTGACCCAATGCATCGGCTTCATATTCGGCCTCGCGGCCCCAGCCCAAATTAACCAGCTGCACAAGTGTGGCACTGGCCACACGCCATAAATCTGACGTTGCAAAATCAAAGGCTATTGCTCCTACTTCTAAGAGCACGGTTAGGCCCATCTGGCGCAAAACGGCATTTACACCATGCTTTTGCTCTACATGAGCTATCTCATGGGCCAACACTGCTGCAAGCTGACCTTCGTCATCACCAATGGAGTTGACTAGACCACGGGTGATAAAGACATAACCCCCTGGCAAAGCGAAGGCGTTGAGTTCAGAGGAATTAAGTACTGTTAGAGTGTATTCCACGTCCTGCCTTGTGGTTACCTCTACCAAGCGCCTGAAGACTTCGTCAACCCACATCCTCTTCGCAATAGGAAGGGCATGCTCTCCCCCATACTGCTTCACCAATGTAGATGCAGCGCTTCCCCCAAGAGTTCGCTCAAAACGTTCTCCAATTATAGGTGAGGCCAAGGCGGCTCCAGACAATACTCCAGAGGTCAAAAGCCCGATCAAGATCAACAAGATCGACCTTTGCAATTGACTCGTTTTCAAAACAACCACCGCCACCCTCTTAAGATATCGTCTAAATGAGGAGAATCTGTGCCTAATGGTTTGTCCACACATAGGGCTATAGAAAACCCTTGCTTACCAGGGAGTATTATGAAGATTCGCTGCTCCCATAATATATTGCCATGTCCATCTTCATAGCTATATGTACAAGATAGTCCAGTCTGTCCCCCTACACTGATCTGTTCTAGGGGACTTCTCAGTTCAAACCCTTGAAGGCCCCCCGCCCCTTGATAAAGTGTCAAGGATCGCTCGGCCAGTTCTTGAACAGAATTGTCCTCCACCTTGCCCAGCTGCTCAAAATAGAGAAGTTCATGGTCGCCTTCCCCGTAAAAAACAGTGAGAACAGAGTTGCTATGGCGGGCCTGATACACCCAGTGATCCCAAATGACCGTACTATACAAACTCGTGGGATCTGTGTAAAAAAAAGCTCGCCCTACTCCGCTTACCAGCAAGAGCAGCAAGGAAATGGCCAAAGCACCCTTCTCAAATCTTCTCACAATTCTATCCTCCTATGCAGAATCTCGCACCACTAAACTGGCAGGAAGCATTTGATGATCAGGATACACACCCGAACCATAGATCTGCGCCGTTAACATCTGAACCGCTATTTGTCCAAGTTTATAAATTGGTACACGAACAGAAGTAAGAGAAGGCTGCACAGAGGCTCCTAAGATGGTATCATTAAACCCCACCACAGCCACATCTGTTCCCACTTTGATTCCTTGTTCTTGGAGTGCCCGCATAGCCCCAATAGCCACCAGGTCGTCAACGGCAAAGAGTGCACTAAAAGCTTGGTTGCGCTTCAAAAGGCGCCTAGTCGCTTGGTAGCCTCCCTCCACCGAAAACGCCGAATGGTGAACTAAGTCTTTCCGGGCTTCAATACCATGTTCTCTTAAGACAATTTCATAGCCTAAGAGCCGATCTGAACTTACTACATATCGTGGGTCCCCGTCGAGGCAAGCAATTTCACGATGCCCCTTATCTAATAAGTAGCGTACTGCGGTTTTGGCATCTTCAATATTGTCATTATTCACCCAGTTTATTGCTTCAGATCCCTCATAGCGACCAATCAAGACAAAGGGAAACTTGTCTCGCGTTAGTCTTGGTATAAGTTGATCATTTCGATGAGATGCTAAGAGTACAACTCCATCCACCCTACGCTGCCTCAGGAGGTTCAAACACTCCTCGTCTTCTTGTTCAAAGGTAGTGCTTGTGGATAACACTAAATTAAGTCTGTGCTTATGAGCAACCGAGGAAATGCCTTGGATTACGGCTGGAAAAAAGGGATTGGCAAAGGTCTCTTCTGTCAAACGAGACCGAATCACCCCGATACTATCACTAGTCTGATTTACAAGGCTGCGCGCTATGGCATTAGGATAGTAACCCTGTTCAGCCATGATTTGCCGTACCGCTTCTTTAGTCTTGGGACTAATCCGGGGATGATCGGCAATCACCCTACTTACTGTGGAGGGCGAGACACCTGCACGTTTTGCCACATCTTTAATCGTCACTCTCGTCAAAGAAACCACATCCATTTTTCAGCCAATTATCGCTGTCTTTATACTACAAAACAAGGCGCGATTCCTTCCACTACTGTCGCTGGAGGTGATCTTCTGTCCAAGTATACATCAAAGTTATTCGTCGGAAGCCTAGGTATTGTGGGCGCAGTTGTGGGACTGCGCTTTTTCATCACCCAAGCTACTCGCCTAGGTCTAAGAATCGTGTTAACGGACCCTTATAAAGCAAATCTCGCGGAACTGGTCAGCGCCACGAAACGCACCGGTATTCAAAATATTCTAGAAACAAATCTTCGGTCCGAAAGGGCTGAAGTATTGCAGCGACCACTTGGAAGTCCTAGACAATTTCTCGATTTCGATGGTTTGATATTTGTATCCGCCCATTTAGAGCGGCAGCCTCTATCTCACACAATCCCTGTTCACACCGGAGTAACAATAGGACCTAAGGCCCCGCGCCCCCTCAAGATCGGGACACCCCTCTTAATATCTGGCATGGCGTATCAAAGAGCTCTAACTGATCGAATGAAGTATGCCTTTGCTGCCGCAAGTACTAGGGCAAATACGGCGACAAATACGGGAGAAGGTCCTTATTTACCTAAGGAGCGCGGACTAGCGGACCGTCTCATTGTTCAATACCCCAGAATACCTCTGCACCGCGACTTAACCATGCTGGCTCAAGCTGACGCTCTAGAATTACAACTTGGTCAAGGGGCAAGTGCAGGAGGAGCCCAGGCTCCCTATCCCCATTTGATCCGCACAACGCTTCCTGCTTTTCGGGAGCCAAAAGATCTACCTAAAGTTATTCGATTTCTAAAAGAAGCCGGCCAAGGAGTCCCAGTAGGAATTAAGTTCTCCTTTACCGACAACTTAGAGCGTGAAATCGATCTTTGTTTAGAAGCTGGTGTAGACTATCTTGCCTTAGAGGGCGCCCAGGCCGCTACAGCGGCAGCAGCCCCAATTCTTGAAGACGACTTTGGCCTACCTACAATCATGGGTCTCGCCAGGGCAGTAAAGCATCTTGAGAGAAGGGGTGTTCGAGACCAGATTAGCCTGATTGTCTCAGGTGGTTTTACCTCACCAGGCCAATGCCTCAAAGCCTTGGCTCTAGGCGCCAATGCCATCTATCTAGGAACCATCGTGCTCTTTGCTACAAGCCATTCCCAAACTCTCAAGGTTATCCCGTGGGAACCACCAACTCAAATCGCCTGGGAAGGCGGTAAGGGTAGCTGGAAGTTTAACTGGAAACTTGGTGCCAAGCACCTAAGCAATTACCTAATTTCTTCTACCGAGGAGATCAAAGAAGGAGTGCGCGCTCTTGGCAAACATTCACTCACACAAGTAAATTCTGGGGACTTGGTTGCATTAGATGAAATCACTAGCCAAGTTACTGGCGTTCCCCTAGCTTATCAGACAAGGTCAAAGGTTAAGGCCGCCGTCCGTTCTGAAGGAAAGTAGTAGAGCACCTTTTTTGTGCCCTCTTCAAAGTTGAGGATTTCTACAAAAATCCTCCGGCCTATGTCCCTTGGTCCGAGATCCTCAAGTTCAGGTAAGATGTTTAGAATCCGTCCTGATTGAATGAGTTCGTTTTCTAACATCCGATCGCTCCGGCCCCCCATCCACTCGGGGGTTACTTTGCGTGGCTCGTTCCTTCGAAAATCATGGCAAAGCCAGGGCAAAAGGTCAGGATGATCTTCGCCAAACAGTTCCCACAGGATGCGGTATAGGCCAAAGAGGGAGTGATTGAGCCAATGATGACCAGCCCCTTCCCAACGCTTAGCAAACTCATTGAAAAACGCAAAGGGCGAGAGCACATCACCACAAAGATAGTCCAGTGTGTGTTCAAAACGGGGACCGTAAAATTTGTCTACCAAATCCTCGATGATTTTTAGCCTTGATATCTCCGAGAAGGAGAGATCCTTTGTACTCAACACCTCATAGGGCGCCTCTTCCGTATACACACAGTCAAAGCTCTCAGCCTCAATTCTGAGGCGAGAACCTCGCAATAGCTTTAAGAAACCAAGATGAATGCGATCTGGCTTAAGGGAGTAGACATAATCGAAAGATTCACCAAATCTCCAAAATCCCTCTTTAGGCAAGCCACAAATTAGGTCTAAGAGCACCCTCACTGTAGTCTCTTCCTTGAGGAACTTCACAACCTCACCAAGCCGCTGAAGGTCGGTGCGGCGAGAGACTGCCTGTAAAGTGTCTTCATTGGTGGATTGAACCCCAATCTCAAACTGGAAACGATTTTCCGGGGCAGCCCGTAAAAGGTCTAAAATCTCTTCTGTGAGAATGTCGCCGCTGACTTCAAGTTGAAACCTTGTTGTGGTATCCAGCTCCATCATGAACTTCAAGAGCTCAAAAGCCCTCTTCGCATCATAATTAAACGTGCGGTCCACAAAGCGGACTTGCTCCACTCCCACAGACGCCAAGCGTGATAACTCGTCTCTAGATCGTGCTTCTGGAAACTTGCGCACACGTCCCATAACCGAAGAAAGGCAATAGGCGCAAGCGTAGGGACAGCCCCTGGTTGTTTCGTAATAAACGATCTTGTTGTGTAAATCCATCAAATCTCCGGCATAAATAGGAGGAATGGAAGCCAAATCTAAGGGTTCTTGTGGATTGGTCACAACCTTTTCTCCGTGGCGATACACCAATCCGGGGATTGTGCCAAGCTGATTGGGTGTAAGATAGCCTTGAGTGGTCATGAATTCGTCCAAAAAGCGGAGCAGGGCTTCTTCACCTTCCCCAGCTATCAAAAAATCGATGTCCTCATAGCGCCTAAGCCAATAGTCGGTGTCATAGGATACTTCAGGACCACCCAAGATAATGGTTGTCTTGGGGCAAACCTTTCGCAGGTTACTAACTAGGGGCAAAATCAGCTCAATGTTCCAGATATAGCACGAGAATCCCACCACATCAGGACCTCTCGAAGCTAAATCAGCTAAAATAGCCTTGGGGTCCTGATTAATATTAAATTCTAGAGTCTCTAAATTAGGAAATTGTGGTGCACAATATGCCTTCAAGTAACGCAGGGCGAGACTTGAATGGCTGTACTTTGCATTGAGAGCCACCAACACAACCTTCATGGGCTACCTCCATCTATTCAAAGCACGAACCACCAATAAACTCTTGCAAAATTGAGTTGCATGGTATGGAAGACCAATCCTCTGCTGTTACAAAGTCTCGCAGGAAGCGGAGCATCCGTCTTGCCTCAGAATACTGGAGTTCTGCTGGTGTAATATCTTCTAAGAGTTCTTCGGCCAATGGCTTTAAAACGGCGAGCTCATAAATTAGAGTCGAGTTAAACATCACATCTGCGTCCTCTTGGAATGGGAAGATATGCCGTTGCTCGCCACGGGTCACCGATGGCCAGCGCTCAATGGTGGCTCTGGCATCATGGCCCCTAAACTGATTATCCCGAATCATGCGCCTTAGCATGCGCACATCGGTGGTGGAAATTCGGGTGTGAAAATCTAAGTTCAGGTTGGTCAGGGCCGAAATGTAAATCTTAAACTTTCTCCCTTTAGGGATGGACATTGTTAACTTATCATTGAGTCCATGAATCCCCTCAATAATAATGGGTTGATCGCCGCGGACTTTAAGTTTTTTCCCATTCCATTGCCTTGTGCCCGTAGGAAAGTGGAAAGTAGGGATATGCACTTCTTCCCCCTGAATGAGCTTACTAAGATGTTCGTTGAATAGGTCAATATCAATGGCTTCTAAGGCTTCAAAGTCAGCATTGCCGTCCTCATCTAACGGGGTTAGGTGTCGATCGACAAAGTAGTCATCGAGACCGATGGCAACGGGCCACAATCCATGCACCCTCAACTGCACCGTAAGACGATGTGCAAAGGTGGTTTTGCCCGAACTTGATGGGCCTGCAATTAAGATAATGCGGAGACGATCACGTTCCCTCGAAATCTGCTCCGCAATATCTCGAATCTGATTTTCGTGATGTGCTTCAGAGATGCGAACTAAATCGCCAAATTCCCCCTGGCGTATGCAGTCATTCAGTTCTGGTACAGTGTTAATAGAAATATTATCTTGCCACTGTTCAGTCTTGAAGAAAACATTAAAAAGCTTACCTTGCTCCACATATTCTTTAATCTGGGTTGGATTGGCCCGCCGTGGATACTCCAAAATAAACCCAGGCAAATAATAGCGGAGCTTAAAATGCTTCAGATAACCACTGCTAGGAACTAACATCGTGCGCAGAGAGTCATGAAACCACCCAAAATTATACAAGATCACTTCATTTTCTGTATTCTGCTTTAGCAGATTCAGCTTGTCCTTAAAACCCTGTTCTGCATAAATCTTCTTGGCTTCTTCGATGGGCATAACACGTCTTTCAAAGGGGATATCTTCTTCCACCAAGGCATGCATTCGTTCCTCAATGGCCCGTATATCCTTTTCGATGACGGGATGAGAATGATCAATCTCACCATAAAGTCCATTGCTCAGTGCATGTTTGACGTGGATGGTCGCTCCTGGAATCACATCTAAGGCAGCCCTTACAAACAAAAAGACTAAGCCCGCCCGGTAAGCCCGCATACCATCTTCCGAATCCGTATGCAAGAACTCCACTCGGCAATCTTCAGTCAAAGGAAACTGAAAGCCCATGGTATCATTATTAACCCGAGCTACTACCGCGCCTTTAGATTCTGGAACCAATTCAGCCAGTTGACCAACTAGGGTACCAGTGGGAACTTCAAGCTCCCTCTGATCCACCGTCACTACAATCTGTTTATTTCCCATGCCTTTACCTCCTTAAATACTTGGTGCGTGAATACATCCGAAAGATAGAACTTGCCGTGATAATTCCGGCCGCTACCGCACCAGCCAAAAATACTGTTGTTACAAGCAAAACTACAGCCTCTGTGTAGTCTTGCTGCAAAAAACTCAACATGGTCAAGTATGCTTTACCACCTGGAACTAAGGGGATCACTCCAGGAATAAGGAAGACCAGGACTGGTTGCTGCCTGCGGCGGGCAAGAATTTCGCTACACACTGCCACCACGAAGGCTGCTAAAAAAGTGCCGCCAATGTCTCCCCAGGGTTCCCGGGTTCCCAAAAAAATCATCCATCCCAATGACCCCACGACTCCAGCATAAACCAGTTGCTTATGGGGAACACGATAGATATATGCAAAAGCAATAGCTGACATGAAACCGTTCAGAAGCTGGTTCACAACCATAGACCTCCCAAGCTAAGCACAACGGCCACACCGGTGGCTATGGCGACGGAAACTGCCAAAGCTTCACCACTTCTACTAAGGCCAGAAAGCAATTCTCCGCTCAACAAGTCCCGGATCGCCGTGGTCATGGTCACCCCTGGTGCCATCACCATGACCGCACCTAAAGTGGTCACATTAGGATGAATCGGTAAGATTTGAGCGAAAGCCAAAACAAGGGCAGCAGCTACTACCGCCCCTGTGGAAGCCTGCAGCACCCTTGGGACCGGTTGACGATCAAGGAGCGAAACCACCCAAAGGACAATGGCACCAGTAATTCCGGCAATTAAGCCTTCAAACCAGTTTCCTCCATACATGATGGCGAAGGCCATGGCTCCCCCGCCCCCAATCAAATGTCTACCTAGGCTGTCCGGGGCACCCCTTTGACGTAAGCGCTCTAGCTCCTCTTTGACTTCATCCACCGTGATCTTCTGATCCGAAAAAGCTCTACTTAGGGCGTTGACATCAGAAATTGTAGAGAGGCTATTGTGACTTTGGCGAATACGCCGTACCCTTGTGTAGACTCTCCCATCAGGGGCATGTAAGGAAATAAAGAGGCCCGTAGGGGTGCCAAAACCTTCTACCTGGACAAAGCCTGCAGCCAGACCCATCCTTTCGATGGTTTCTTCAACTCGATACATTTCGGCCCCGCAGGTCAATAACAACTCCCCTGCTAATACTACAATACTGACTAATTGTTCCATAGACATCACCGTTTCAATATACTCCCTTGGA
>WPCH01058510.1_pt1 | contig 29176 bp, 29 predicted proteins | sample 5399881 | NCBI WGS metagenome assembly WPCH01 (sample SAMN12869468, study PRJNA574797) | sludge metagenome | isolation source: wastewater treatment of pH5 | place: China:Beijing | collected 2019-05-20
TTATCTCCCAACTCGTGCAGTTTGATTTATCAAACTGCGAGAGCTTGAGACAAGGTTTATTACCTTGTTTGGAAAGACAATCTATGTCTCAAGATCAAATGTTCAGTTTTCAAGGTTCTCTTTCCCCAATTCAGGTTCAAAGAAATTAGTGGTTATTTGGGGACAGCGAACTTATCTTATCACAGAAATGTTTCGCCGTCAACGCCTTCTGAAAAACTGTCACACCCTTGGGGTCAGACCCCATTTGTGGGGGGCGACAGTTTCATACTTTATCACACCGCTATACTCGAGTCAATACTTTCTTGAGTTATTTTTATTCTTTTTCTTCTTCCGTCTGATAAGTTTTCAAAGTGCTTCCTTATCGCCACAAAGAAAAAAGCCTGCCAATCGGAGCACGACTAGCAGGCGTAGTGTTTTTTCTATTCTTGCGGCTCTGAATTTGCCGAAGTTATGTCAACATCTTCTTCGTCCTCTTTCCCTACGATATCAGCGACGGCCACAACGCGATCTTTATCGTCTAAGCGCATTAGAGTGACACCTTGAGTGTTTCGACCTAATCTAGAAATCTCTGATACCTTCATACGGATCATAATTCCGTCAACCGAGAGGATCATAATCTCATTACCTTCCCGTACTACTTGAGCTCCCACGATCGGTCCGGTACGTTCGGTTTTGTTCAAAGTTAAGATTCCCTTACCGGCCCGATTTGTTTGGCGATACTCGCTCAGGGCAGTGCGTTTTCCAAATCCCCGTTCTGTGACGACTAGTAAATCTGCATCGTCGCTGGCCACCACAAGACTAACGACCTGATCTCCTGCATCGAGCCTGATACCAATTACACCTTGAGCAGAACGACCCATAGGTCTTATTTGATCCTCTGAGAAGCGGATGGCTTGACCATTCTTGGTGACTAAAAGGACCTCAGAATCTTCTTCTGTTAACTCGATACCCACCAATTCATCATCATCCGTTAGAGTAATACAGATAAGGCCGCCCGAGCGATTGGTGTCAAATGCACTTAAGACGGTCTTTTTAATAATCCCATCTCGTGTTGTCATGGTTAAATATTGCTCATCAGAATACTCAGAAATGGGAATGGTGGCTTCAATCCGTTCCCCTGGTTCTAAGTTGAGCAGATTTATCACAGCAAAACCTCTAGCATTTCTACCAGCTTCGGGTATTTCGTGCCCACGTAGACGATAGACACGTCCTTTATTGGTAAAGAAGAGAATATAGCTATGGGTACTGGCCACAAAGAGTCGTTCAACAAAATCGCCCTCCTTGGTGTTCAGCGCCGTAATACCTCTTCCTCCCCGGCGCTGTGACCTGTAAGTGTCCACAGGCAGACGCTTAATGTAGCCGTGATGGGTCATGGTTACTACAATATCTTCTTCTGCAACGAGATCTACGTCTTCCAAATTGCCTACAGATAGACCAATTTTCGTACGCCTCTCATCAGCAAACTGGTCCTTGATACCAATCATTTCATCTTTAATAATCTCATAAACGAGTTTCATATCTCCCAGAATCGCCTTTAACCGCGCAATAGTTTGGAGCAATGCAGCATATTCATCTTCGATCTTGGAGCGTTCAAGACCGCTCAATCTCCTTAGCTGCATGTCCAAGATTGCCACTGCTTGTCTCTCGCTAAGCCCAAAGCGATTCATTAACCTTTCTTTCGCATCATCATGTGAAGCTCTAATGATCGCAATAATCTCATCGATGTTATCCAGAGCAATGCGGTAACCTTCTAGAATATGGGCCCGTTCTTCAGCTTTCAAAAGTTCGAACTTAGTGCGCCTTACCACAACCTCTTTCTGGTGATCGAGGTAATGATTCAAAACTTCCTTGAGGTTTAAAACCTTCGGTTCATTGTTCACCAGAGCAAGCATAATCACACCAAAGGTGTCTTCAAGCTGAGTATGCTTATACAAACGGTTTAGCACCACATGGGGATCTGCGTCGCGGCGACATTCGATGACAACGCGCATACCTGCCTTGTCCGATTCATCCCTTAAATCTGTGATACCATCCACTTTTTTATCTCGCACTAGTTCTGCGATTTTTTCTATAAGACGTGCCTTGTTCACTTGGTAAGGAAGCTCACTAATTAAGATGCGGGTTTTGCCATTAGACATCTGTTCAATTTGGCTCTTGGCCCGTACACGAATACGTCCCCGTCCTGTTGTGTAAGCATCCTTGATACCTTCGCGGCCTTGAACAATAGCTCCCGTAGGAAAGTCTGGGCCTTTAATATGGCTCATCAACCCTTTAATGTCAACATCGGGGTTTTCTATGAGCTCTACGAGCGCGTCGACGACTTCACCCAAATTGTGTGGAGGAATATTCGTCGCCATGCCAACTGCGATTCCTGCAGCACCATTTACTAACAAGTTTGGATACCTGCTAGGCATTACGGTTGGCTGTTCTAAGGTTTCGTCAAAGTTCGGGTAAAAATCCACCGTATCTTTGTCAATATCTCTAATCATTTCCATGGCAAGCTTAGATAAGCGTGCCTCTGTATAACGCATGGCGGCAGCGGGATCTCCGTCGACACTACCAAAGTTGCCATGACCATCTACGAGCAGATTACGATAAGAAAAAGGTTGGGCCATCCGTACCATAGCATCATAAATCGCCGAGTCACCATGGGGATGGTACTTACCCATGACTTCGCCCACGATTCTGGCCGATTTTTTATGAGGCCGATCTGGACGATTGCCCAACTCCATCATACCGTAGAGAATTCGTCGTTGTACGGGTTTCAATCCATCTCTTACATCAGGCAAGGCCCTCTCAACAATAACGCTCATAGCGTAGTTGATGTACGAAGTTTTCATTTCGTCGGTAATTTTGACGGGGACCGTTTTTCCATTATGCAGATTTATACTCAACTCGATACACCCCTCAATTAAATATCCAGATTTGTAACTTCATTTGCATGCTCTTCGATGAACTCGCGTCGCGGTTCTACTTTCTCACCCATGAGCGTGTTAAAGATCTCATCGGCTAAAATAGCGTCATCTACCTTGAGCTGTTGAATTGTCCGCCTTCCAGGGTCCATAGTGGTGTCCCAGAGCTGGTCGGCATTCATTTCACCAAGACCTTTGTAACGCTGAATGTTTGTACCCGCACGACCAACTCGCTCCAAAATTTCTTCAAGTTCGGCGTCATCAAAGGCATAATGCGACTCTTTTCCTTTTCGCACTTGATAGAGGGGCGGCAACGCAATATAGACATAGCCCTGTTCCAAAAGGGGCTTCATATAGCGATAGAAAAAAGTTAAAAGTAAAGTCCGAATATGGGCTCCGTCTACGTCTGCGTCCGTCATTAAGACAATCTTGCGGTAACGTGCCTTACTGATATCAAAATCCTCACCGATTCCGCATCCGAAGGCGGTGACCATGGACCTGATTTCATTGTTACTTAGAATCCTATCGAGACGAGCTTTTTCTACGTTTAGAATTTTGCCTCGTAGGGGCAAGATAGCCTGAAAACGTCGATCTCTACTCTGTTTAGCTGTACCCCCAGCAGAGTCTCCTTCAACAATGAAAATTTCACATAACTCAGGATCCGTTAAGCTGCAATCGGCCAACTTACCAGGTAGTGACGAAATTTCCAACGCACTTTTTCTACGGGTCAGCTCTCTAGCCTTGCGAGCTGCCTGCCGAGCTCTTGCTGCTTGCAGACCTTTTTCTACGATCCGTTTGGCATCTGTAGGGTTTTCCTCTAAAAACTCAGCCAACTCCTCGGCCACAATTGATTCTACCAATCCCTTAACCTCACTATTTCCTAGCTTGGTCTTGGTTTGTCCTTCGAATTGAGGGTCCGGAATACGCACACTAATCAAAGCGGTACATCCTTCTCTCACATCTTCGCCACTTAGGTTTTCATCAGCTGTCTTCAGCAAATTTCTCCGTCTAGCATACTCATTGACGGTGCGCGTTAAAGCGCTACGGAAACCAATTAAATGTGTTCCGCCTTCGTGGGTATTAATATTATTGGCAAAACTGAGGGTTGTTTCGGTATAACTGTCGTTATACTGAATGGCTGCCTCTACCTCAATATCATCTTTCTTCGCAGAAAAATAAATAGGGTTTTTTACAATTACAGTCTTGTTGCGGTTTAAATAGTCTACATAAGAAACAATCCCGCCCTTATATAAAAAGCGGTGTTGCCGCTTGGAGCGATGATCCTTGAAAACAATTGTGACTCCCTTATTCAGAAAAGCCAACTCCCGCAGACGGTAGACAATCATTTCTGTCGGAAATTCCACCGTGTCAAAAATGGTAGCATCAGGCTTGAAGCGGATCATTGTACCATGTTCTTTAGTTGGCCCTAAATCTTGTAGAGTTTCTAGGGGCACTCCCTTGGAGTAGTTTTGGGAATAATGACGTCCATTGTACCAAACTTGGGCCTCCAGCTTTTCTGACAAGGCGTTAACCACAGAAACTCCTACACCGTGGAGACCACCAGAAACTTTGTAGTGTCCACCTTCTTGGCCAAATTTCCCTCCGGCATGGAGTATCGTAAGGACCGTCTCTAGCGTAGAAATCTTAGTCTTCGAGTGGATTTCGACTGGAATGCCACTTCCATTATCTCGCACAGATAGAGACCCATCCTCGTAAATTTGCACCTCTATGAGGTCGCAATACCCGGCCATAGCTTCGTCAATGGAATTATCCACTACTTCGACAAAAAGATGATGTAAGCCATAGACATCTGTATTTCCGATATACATACCCGGGCGTAGTCTAACCGCCTCGAGACCTTCCAAAACCTGGATTTGGTCCGCGGTATAATTAGGAGCCATTTGTTGCTTTTCCAAGATCTATCAACTCTCCTTAAAACTCAGTTTCTGATTCCAAAAAATTATGAACGTTTGCCCGCTTATAGAGGGTTTTTGCCGAAATAGGAGACAGGTAAACGTTTTTTTTACAAATCACTATGGAAACAGGCTCATCACATAATTGTATCACAAAACCCTCTTCTTCGGCAGTTTTTAGAAATTCCTGGTTCAATAGTGAGGGTTCTTTGGTCAGTTTAATGATGCTAATCATCTCACCTAACGGTACCACAACATTATTTCCCATGTGTAAATACATAAGCTCGTCCCTTCGCTAATGTAATATGTTTCCTTGTTCTATCTTAAAGATAGTGGCTCTTTGGATGGTTTCTGGGGTGAAACTATCGAGATTGGTTGTGGTCACAATGGTCTGAGCCTTTTCGTTTAAAATGGATAAGAGATATGACTGACGTTTTTTATCTAGTTCAGACATGACATCATCGAGTAAGACAACAGGGTACTCTCCAGTTTCCTGGCACATTAGTTCTAATTCGGCCAAAATATAGGATAAGACCGCTGTCCTTTGTTGACCTTGACTACCATATTTTTTGAGTTCCAAATCATTGACTCTAAAAGCTAAATCATCTCTTTGTGGACCAACGAGTGTATAACCCCGCCGGACTTCGTCTGTCCTGAGCTCTCTTAGCTTCTGCCACATGATACTCTCTACATCAGACTTGCTGTAGCGTAGATCAACTTTCAAACTTTCTTCAGATTCAAAAAAAGGCTGGTAGATTAACTGCAAATCCTCCAAGTCGTGACTGATTTTTTCATGGGCTCCCTTACTGTAGTGCTGCAAGGTTAATACGATGTCTTGTCTGCGGAGGATGATCTTTGATCCAAGGTCAACGAGTTGATTGTCCCAAGCTGGCAGCTGATTAAGCTGGCTACGCTGCTCCCAAGCATCCTTCAATAAACTATTACGTTGACGAACCACTCTTTGGTACTTTAGAAGGGTACTACGATACACAGGATCTATTTGACAAATCTGCACATCCAGAAAGCGACGCCGATCGCCTGGGGAACCTTTAACCAACTGGAGACTATCGGGAGTAAATAACACAGTATTTAAACAGCCCACAAAGGAGTTTGCCGTCGTGGACTTTTGATTGACAAGCAAGCGCTTTGTATCACTATAACTCACCATCACTGCAAGATCTAATGTGGCCATTTTAGCCACCTGCGCCATAATGATGGTTTCTTCAGCACCCTTTTGAATAAGTTCTGTTTCACGGGTAGTTCGATACGATTTACTTAACGAAAGCACATGGATAGCTTCGAGGAGATTCGTCTTTCCTTGAGCATTATCACCCACAAAAATATTAAGTCCCGAATTCAATGTGAGCTTTTGTCTCTCGTAGTTTCGAAAGCTCTGAAGGGAGAGATTCTTAATATGCATTTAGCTCTTCGACCTAACAATGAACTTTTCCCCATTACTAAGTTCTACCACAGTTCCAGGACCAATCTTTAAAGAACGCCTAGTTTCAACTTGGCCATTTACGGATACTTGGCCGCTTTGGATTAGGATTTTGGCTTCTCCCCCACTACCTACCGCATTAATCCATTTCAAAAATTGATCAAGCTGGATGACATCAGTTTTAATTTGAACTTCTTTCACGACTATCAATCCTTCTCGTTAGATTCGTATGGGCATGAGAATATAAAGGTGATCATCACCATCTGCTGACTTGATCAAGGCTTGTCTTGACCCTTCAAAGCGGAACTCCACTTGATCAGAATCCATAGTTTTTAGCATATCTAAGATGAACTTAGGTGAATATGCTGCCTTTTCATTTGGTCCTTGATGTTCTACACTGTATTGCTCCTGAGATTTGCCTAAGTTGGACGTGGTTCCGATTTCTAAAACGCCTTCTTTAACTTGAATAGTTACAGGAGTTTTGTCAAATTTCCCAAAAAGGGCCGCCCTCTCCAAAGCTTGAATGAATTGTGTTCGCTTAACGGTAACAGTTGTCTTTTGCTCGGTAAACAAGACAGATTGATAGTTTGGAAATCTCCCGTCAATCAACCGGGTCGTGAAAACGGTATCATCAAATTTGAAGGCTAATTGATTATTACCAGAAAAAACTTCTACACCTATTTCGGTTAGTGGTAAACAGCGACCTAATTCAATTAAGTTTGCTTTGGGAATAACAAATGCTGCTTCATCCAAAAATGCTGTGCCAGTTTGAGCCCGTACAAAAGAAAGGCGATTAGAGTCTGTAGCTACAAAATTGATTTTTTGATCTATGATTTCCATCAACACTCCGGAAAAAATAGGTTGATGATCTTCATTTGATGTGGCAAACACACTATTTCTAATAAGACGTTGCAATTCGTAGTCAGTGAGGAGCATGACCTTTCCATCACAAGTCGGATACTCTGGAAACTGATCTTCGGTAATTGTGTTTAAGGTAAATTCCATGGTTCCCGAACTAACAAGTACTTGGCCATCTTTCCATTCAATCGCTACATCCTCAGCAGGTAGCTTTCGTACTAATTCCGAAAATAATCTGCCGTTAACAATATGTTCCCCTGTTTTGATCACGTTACAATTAGCTTTTGTTTGAATAGCAATTTGTAGGTTATTAGCTGTAATGGTCAAACCATTTTCTTTAACAGCAAGAAGTAAACCTGTAAGCGCGGGAGTTTGATCATTTGAGGAGATGGCTTTTTCTACCATGGCTATACTAGCTACTAAGTCAGAACTTTTGATCAGAAAATGCATAAATATACCTCCTGTGGAATAATAGGCAAAACGGCTTTACATACTTTAATATAGATCTTTTTTAGTAGTAATAGTAGTAGGGCTTGTGCAAATGTGGAAAACTGATATTTGGAGTTAGAGATAAGGTTTAGGTCAGATCACAACCTGTTGATGGTTCCGTGAAAGTATCCACAATATCAACAAGGGCTCAAAGCAGCGAAAAAGTTATCCCGTGCTTTTCCACAAGTTGTTCCTATCCGCGTTGAATAAGATGTACAAGTTCTGTTACGGTGTTTTGGAGTGATGGATCCAACTTAAGTTCACTCTCTATCTTCTCCACAGCGTGCATCACTGTGGTATGATCTCGCCCTCCAAAGGCTGTACCAATCTCAGGTAGTGAGCCATCGGTTAATTCTCTACTTAGATACATAGCAATCTGTCGGGGGAACGTGATGTTTCTAGTGCGTCGCTTTGACTTCATGTCCCCGATCTTAATGGCGTAGTGATCCGCAACCACTTCCATAATGCCTCCAATCGTAACAGGTTTATGGACAGGAGCTTTTAAAATATCCTTTAAAGCTTCTGCCACATTGTCTAAGTCCAGTGGGGCATTATGTAAATTGCAGTGGGCTGTAACCCTAACCAAGGCACCTTCTAACTCTCTAATGTTGGATTGAACATGGGTAGCGATATAGCTTAGGACATCATGGGAAATAACTAAACTGTCATCGATAGCTTTTTTGCGTAAAATGGCAATCCTAGTCTCTAGATCTGGAGGTTGAATGTCAGCTGTTAGCCCCCATTCAAAGCGGCTTCTTAAACGTTCTTCTAGAGTAGGAATGTCTTTAGGTGGTCGATCGGATGAGATAATCAGTTGTCGATTAGCTTCATATAAGGCGTTAAATGTATGGAAAAACTCTTCTTGTGTTGACTCTTTGCCTGCTACAAATTGGATGTCATCTATTAGAAGGATGTCCACATTACGATATTTGTTGCGAAAATCTACCATCGATTTTTTCCCAATGGCCGAAATCAAGTCGTTGGTGAACGTCTCTGAAGTTACATAAACAACAGATATGTTTGGGTTCTGCTCCAAGGCATAATGGCCAATGGCATGCATTAAGTGGGTCTTACCCAGACCAACGCCTCCATATAGAAAGAGAGGGTTATAGGCTTTGGCTGGGCCTTCGGCTACTGCTAAAGACGCTGCATGTGCAAAGCGGTTAGAATTACCCACCACAAAAGACTCAAAGGTATAGCGAGGATTTAAAATAGAGGATGGAGGAACAACCTCGCGCTGTGGTACTTCTATCACTACAGGGTTTTCACTTCGAGGGGAGGTTTGCCGCGTAGATTCTACCGGCTGATCATAGCGACTACTCTCATCGGGCGTAGCCAATGACTTGACACCCTGGGGAATCGTAAATTTAATGTCCCAATCCCGATTTGCCACTTGGCGAAGTGTTTTTTGAAGTGGATGAGCGTAGCGTGCTTCCACCCAATCTTTGGTAAATTCGTTGGGAAATTCAATATATAAGGTATTGCCATCGAGCTTTACTGGACGGCTATTCTTGAGCCAGGCCTCAAAGTTGCGCTCTCCCAGATCACTTTGCATGATTTCTAGGACTTCATCCCAGACCAAACTTAACTGGTTTAGTTGTTCCATAATTATCCTCCCGATGACATCCTTGTTCACAATTGAATTCTCGATTTATCCACAGGTTCCTGCTTCTCTTGTGGGAACATGCACAATGTGCCCACAACATGTCCTTGCAGTTATGCACAAAAAACGCGCTTAGCAAAGATGTTCCAGAACAATAATACAAGAACTTATCCACAAAATCAACAGGTTTATCCACAAAAACGGCAACCAATTGCTTATCAGCGTCTTTGTGGATAAGTAATTATTTTTCCCCAAAGTTATACACAGCTTGCTAACATGGCCTTTGCGCGAAATTGACCAAATTGTATAACAAATTTTTCCTACCAGCTAAAAAAGGGTGGAAAAAGTTATCCACAGATCGAAAATAGGAGGTTATCCCCAAGTTGTGCACATGTTGTGGATAAAAGAGTGGCTAGCCATGGGCGAATTCGGTGTGGGAACACTTGTTTAGATCATTTATCCACAGCATATGGGATTTCTTCTGTGGATTATGTGAATAAGTGTCTAAGGAGGATGGTAAGGCGATTGCTATTGACATGGTTTTGTAAAGTGCGATATAATCGCTTTGGATGTTGTTTGGTTGTTGTGAAGGGAGGATTACTTGTGAAAAGGACGTATCAACCTAAAAATCGTAGAAGAAAACGCCTACATGGCTTTCGAGCAAGGATGAAGACTACTGGCGGCCGTAATATTTTGGCTAGTAGACGGAGGAAAGGCCGTAAGTCTCTGTCTGCTTAATGGTAGTACCTAGACGCTCGGGAGGTTTTGATGTGGAGCGTTTAAAAAACCCTCAAGAGTTTAGCGCCGTCTATACTCAGGGGAGACCTCATTTTGGAAAATATGTGGTGGTCTCTATCCTACCCACTGACAGAAGTGTTACGCGGGTAGGCTTTGCTGTAGGCAAAAAGGTTGGAAATGCGGTGACTCGCAATAAGGTTAAAAGAAGACTTAGAGCAATCATGCAGGGGCTAGAAAAAAAGTTGTGTCCCGGCATGGATGTGATTATTGGTGCAAAACGAAATTCAGTCACCGCAAGTTTTAGAGATTTGGAAGATGATTTGTGCCGGGTGTTAAAGCATTCTGGCGTGTTAACCCAAAAATCGAAAAGTCTTTTCAAGGTTGGTCGTCGGAGTAACTCGTCCAGAGCTGGTGAAGAGCATGCTTAAGGTGGCGCTTCTTTTTATTAAGTGGTATCAAAGGTATATCTCACCAATATTGCCCCGCAGTTGCCGTTTTTATCCCACGTGTTCTGAGTATGCTCGCCAGGCTATTATTAAGCATGGCTGGAAGGGCCTGTGGTTGGCCACAAAGAGAATTGGTAGATGCCATCCTTGGCATCCGGGAGGATTTGATCCCGTTCCTTAGTTGATAGGAGGATTTCATATTGGGTGAGATTATGAACTACTTGGCCTTACCATTGGGCTGGATACTAGACCAACTCGTGCTTTTGACTGGAAGTTACGGGGTCGGTATTATTCTTACCACCATTATTGTTCGCTTATTGCTCTATCCTCTCACTTTGAGTCAAAACAAGAGCATGATTGCAATGCGTCGGTTACAGCCTCAGTTGAATGAGATTCAGAAGAAATATGCTAATAATAAGGAAGAGTATCAAAGAAAGACCATGGAGCTATATCAAGAGCATAAGATTAACCCTCTAGGTGGGTGCTTGCCAATGTTGGTGCAGCTACCCATTTTGTGGGCCTTTTTTCGTGTGCTCCAGGGTATACCAACGGGTCCTGAAGCTACATTCTTAGGGCTTTGGGTTCTTAGTGAACCAGACACACTCTATTTATTTCCTATTTTAGCAGCCGCAACAACATACCTGCAGTCTAAGCAGACTGTGACAGACTCTTCACAAAAGTCCATGTTAATTGTTATGCCTTTAATGATTGGATTCTTCAGCCTGAACTTACCATCAGGGCTGGTATTGTATTGGATCACTAGTAACCTATTTTCCATAGGGCAACAGATGTGGATCAATAAGATGTATCCCGTTGAATAAGGGGGTCAAATAATGAAGACGATTGAAGTGGTTGCTCGGACGGTGGACGAAGCCGTCGCCGAAGCGCTTCAAAAGTTGGGTGTGGAGCGCGACGAGGTTGAAGTTACGGTGCTAGAGGAAGGTAACAAGGGATTTTGGGGGATTCTAGGCTCTAAGCAAGCAAAGGTACGCGTTGAGAAAAAGGCCCCATTGTATGAAGTCAAATTGGAAGTTGCCAAAAAGTTTGTGAAGGAACTTTTGGAACAAATGGACGTTCCAGCTGAAGTGAGCGGTCACGCAGATGAAGAAAGTGTCAGCCTTAAAATTGAGGGTGACGATCTAGGTATCTTAATTGGTCGAAGGGGACAAACCCTTGATAGCCTTCAATATATCACAAGCCTTGCAGTGAATCGCCAAGGTGGCGATTGGATGAGGATTAATCTAGATATCGGGGACTATCGAGCCAAAAGGGAAGAAACTCTGCGTTCATTGGCTCAAAGAGCTGCCATGAAAGTGGATGCAACCGGTAGAAGAGTGGCTTTGGATGCCATGAACGCCGCTGAAAGGCGTATTGTCCACCAGGAGCTGCAGGAGTTCGGAGGAGTAATAACCCAAAGTGAGGGTCAAGAACCGTATCGCCGTGTGGTTATTCTTCCTAAGTAAAATTTGAGCAAAAAAGGGTGTGCCAAAGGTACGCTCTTTTTTTATATGTGGTAGAATAACATTTGAGGTGATGGCAATGACGGATTATACAATTGCAGCCGTGGCCACCCCCCTTGGCGAAGGGGGTATTGGCATTGTGCGTCTAAGTGGTTCTGAAGCTGTGACTATTGCCGATCAAATGTTTCAAGGTAAAAGGGGAGAAAAACTAATTGAACTTGGCACCTACCAGCTTCGATATGGTAAGGTGATTGATCCAACCACTGGGCAAATAGTTGACGAAGCACTAGCCTTGGTTATGCGTGCCCCCCACTCCTATACGGCTGAAGATGTGGTAGAGATTCAATGCCACGGCGGTGTAGTTGTGGTGCAGGAAGTCTTGGGCTTGTGCCTGAGACTGGGAGCAAAATTGGCTGAAGCAGGCGAGTTCACCAAGAGAGCTTTTCTTAATGGGAGGCTAGATCTCACTCAAGCTGAAGCTGTGATCGATATTGTGCGCTCCCAGACTCGAATGGGTTTAGAGGTTGCCGTTGATCAACTGGAAGGCAGTTTGAGTAAACGAATTAAGGAGATTCAAGAGGGCTTGTATCAAATTATGGTGAAGGTAGAGGCCAGCATTGACTTTCCTGAGGATGACCTTCCTGAAGTTGAACTTTTTGAGATTGAAGAGATCCTAAGACATAGTATCAGCGAGATAGACAAACTCTTGTCGACAGCCGATGACGGTAAGATACTACGGGAAGGTCTAAAAACTGTTATTACCGGGAAGCCCAACGTTGGCAAATCCAGCCTTCTAAATACTTTATTGGATGAAAATCGTGCCTTGGTTACAGATGTTCCAGGTACTACGAGGGACAGTATCGAAGAAGTCGTGAATATGCGCGGCATCCCACTTCGCCTGGTGGATACGGCAGGAATTAGAGAAAGTACGGATCTTGTTGAGCAACTAGGAGTCGCCCGTAGCCTTGATCTCTTGCAAGGGGCGGATTTGGTCTTACACGTTTTAGACCGAAGTGTACCCTTAACAGAGGATGATTTTGAGGTATTAAGGCGTAGTGGCAAGAATAAGAGAGTTGTTTTAATTAATAAGGTAGACTTGCCTCCGGTGTGGGATCTTGAAAGCCTGAGTGACTTGGGAGACGCTCCCCTTTTGGAAATTTCCCTCCTTCAAGAGAAAAGTGAAATCGCAGATCGTCTCGCCGAGGTCATTCTACCCTTGGTTGGAAGCGGCGAGATCAGCAGCTCTGCAGGTTCCCGCGCTTTAATCACTCGAACCAGACACAAACAAGCGCTTCAAGAAGCCAGGCGCGCACTAGAAGCATCCTTGGAAACTCTACAAGGAGGTTTACCTTTAGACCTAATCGCGGTAGACTTGTATGGTGCTTTAGAGCATTTAGGAGAAGTCACTGGCGAAACGGTGCGGGAGAATGTTCTTGACCGGATTTTTGCCCAGTTTTGTATAGGTAAGTAGAAGGAGGTTAACTATGCCTCAGAATTATGATGTTATTGTGGTAGGGGCAGGACATGCCGGCGCAGAAGCTGGTCTCGCTGCTGCCCGCCTTGGGCGCAGGGTTTTAATTCTGACCCTGAACTTGGACAACGTAGCTCTACTTCCCTGCAATCCTAGCATTGGAGGATCAGGAAAGGCTACTTTAGTTCGGGAAATTGATGCCCTAGGAGGCGAAATGGGCAGAAACTGTGATGCTACAGTCATGCAAATGCGGATGTTAAATACTAGACGTGGTCCTGCTGTGCAGTCTCTGCGGGTACAACTTGACAGAAAACTTTATCAGAGGCGGATGAAGAACGTCCTAGAAACGACGCCCAATCTCTATCTTAAAGAAAGTCTGGTAACAGATCTCTTGGTAGAAAACAATGAAGTTCAGGGGGTTGTACTTCGTGGAGGTGTGAAGATCCATGCTCCTGTCGTGATCTTGGCTACGGGAACGTACTTGCGTGCAGTAGTTCATATTGGCGAACTGCAATATGAGTCTGGGCCTCAAGGTCAACATACAGCTGTGGATCTAGCCGATGTTCTTGCTAAGTGGCTGCCTGTAGTGCGTTTTAAAACAGGTACGCCCCCAAGGGTGAATTTGCGTTCCCTCAATTATGATGTCCTAGAAAAGTTGCCAGGGGAACCCAATATCGCTGGTTTTTCCTTTGAAACGGAAGACATCGATCTCGAGCAAGTTCCTTGCTGGGTTACGTATACTACACCAGAGACCCACCGAATCATTCAGGAAAACCTAGGGCGCACGTCCATGTATAGTGGGGCCATTACTGGAGCAGGCCCCCGTTATTGCCCGTCAATTGAGAGCAAAATTGTGGAGTTTCCGGATCGCGACAGCCATCAAATCTTTATTGAACCAGAGGGGTGGCAGACGAATGAAGCGTACTTAAGCGGGTCTTCCACCTCCCTACCTTTAGAAGTGCAAGAAGAAATGCTAAAGACCATTCCAGGTCTTGAAAATGTTGAAATTTTGCGTCCGGCCTATGCCATTGAATATGATTGCATTGATCCCTTATCTCTAAGGGCATCATTGGAGAGCAAGGATGTTTCTGGCTTGTTTTGCGCTGGGCAAATTAATGGTACCTCTGGTTATGAAGAGGCGGCGGCCCAGGGTATTATAGCTGGCATAAACGCTAGTCGCTTTTTGGACGGACAAGATGCTCTAATTATTCCTCGTTCCCAGGGATACATCGGGGTTTTGATCGATGACTTGGTGACCAAGGGGGTTACGGAGCCTTATCGCATGATGACGTCCCGTTCAGAGTATCGACTTTCCCTACGCATGGACAATGCAGACGTTCGGTTTACACCACTTGGTCATTCACTTGGTCTCATTAGTCCCGAACGGTACGAAGCCTTTCAAAGCAAGCAAGCCCAAGTTGATGCCGAAGTTGAGCGTCTGGACAAGACCATTCTTGGAGGAACTCCTCTGGTCAATGAAAAGTTGGAAGCCATAGGTACCACTCCCCTAAAGCATGGGGTTAGCTTGGCGGATCTTCTTCGCCGACCGGAGTTGAAGTATGATGATTTAAGGCATTTTACTGAGTTGCCTGCGTTAGCCAGTGCAGTGGCTGAGCAGGTAGAGATTCGGGTGAAATACCAAGGTTACCTAGCGAGACAAGAGGCAGCCATTGAACGGTTTGAGCGGATGGAAAAGAAACTTTTGCCAACAAATTTTGCCTATGAGGAAGTGAAGGGCTTATCCAGAGAGGCCATCGCGCGGCTAAGTGAAGTTCGGCCAAGTTCTGTAGGTCAGGCGTCACGGGTTTCTGGAGTGAATCCGTCGGATATTAGCGTGCTTGTGATTTATCTTGAACAAGCACAACGGAGGAAAATTGATGGGTTTTGATGTAAAGCAATTCCAGTCTGTATTAGTAGATGGACTTAATGAGTGGGGACTTACTGCTACCGTTGAAGACAAGATTCCAGTTATGACGCGCTTTGCAGAGGCCATTGTGGATACAAATCGCACCTTGAATCTCACTCGGCTGGTGGGTCCCGAAGACATGGCTATAAAAAACTTTGTAGATAGCCTTGCCCTTTTGCGCCTAGGATGGCCAAGTGAGCTTTCCTGCCTTGACTTAGGGACGGGCGCTGGTTTCCCTGGTGTTCCCTTGGCGCTGTGCGAGCCGAGGTGGTCGGTTATGCTTTTGGATTCACTGCGCAAGCGCCTTGGCTTTCTTGATGGAACCGCAGAGGACTTGGGAATCACAAATGTTCAAACGCTGCATGCTCGTGCCGAAGATGCTGGTCAGGATCGGGGGCATCGTCAAAGATATGATTTGGTAGTAAGCCGAGCGGTAGCGAGCCTACCTGTTCTCTTGGAGCTCGCAAGTCCTTTGGTGAAAGTGGGAGGCCATTTTGTCGCCTACAAATCAAGTGAGGCATCGGCTGAAGTCCATAAGAGCTCTCGGGCCATGAAGGTACTGAGTGTAGAATTAGAACAAGTGTTCGAGATGGCGTTACCCTTGGGTATGGGTCAACGGAATCTATTAGTCTTTCGAAAAAGCGGTCCGACTCCCGGCCTTTATCCTAGGAGAGCGGGTTTGCCCAATAAGGATCCTTTAGAATAGTAAAAATGTAGGGAGTCTCAAAATGATGGGGCTCCCTTTTTGTTTTCCTCTATCTAAGGAGGAACTTATCTTTCTGTACAGAATTAGAGAAGTGACCATAAATGAGGTGAGCGTATGAAGTTGACTGAGGTCCTGATGAATCGAAAGCGTACTGAAGAGCCTAAAAATGAGGCCTTTGATAGCTGGAGTGAAGAGGTTCAAGCCGTTCCTGTCCACCTTATCGTGGCTGGCAAGTATCAACCAAGACAGGAGTTTGACCAAGCTTCACTGGACGAGTTGGCTGAATCCATTAAGATTCACGGCCTCCTACAGCCTATTGTAGTACGTCGAGCGGCCATTGGGTATGAAGTACTTGTAGGCGAGAGACGTCTGCGGGCCTGTAAATCCCTTGCATGGGAAGTGATTCCCGCAATTATACGGGACGTAGATGATCGAGAAGCTGCAGAGCTTGCGTTAATTGAGAATCTGCAACGAGCCGATCTTCATGTCTTTGAAATTGCGGAAGGTTATGAGCGCTTGTTGACGGAGTTTCAACTAACCCAAGAAGACTTGGCCAAGCGGCTCGGAATTAGTCAAGCAAATGTGGCAAATAAGGTCCGGTTATTGAGGTTACCTCGTGCAGTAAGGGCGATTATTTCCCGGGAAATGCTAAGTGAAAGACATAGCCGTTCTCTGCTTCGCTTAGAGACCGTGGACCAACAGCTTAAGGTGCTTGAAAAAATTCTAGAAGAGGGTCTTAGCGTTAAGGCAACAGAAGAGTTAATAACTGCCATGATCGCGTCAGAAAAGAAAGAAGAAAAAAGGCAGCCAACTGATAGTGGTAAACGTAAGTTGATCATCAAAGATCTTCGACTCTTTACGAATAGTGTAAGGCAACTTACAGACACTTTGCAGTCCAGTGGTCTAGTGGTAAAGGTGGACGAACGAGAAGATGAAGAAGCGTATGAGATTGTAGTTAGGGTGCAAAAGCCTCATGGGGGTGAAATGAATGGCTAGAGTAATTGCGATTATCAACCAAAAAGGCGGAGTCGGAAAAAGCACCACTGCAGTAAATTTGGGCGCTTACTTAGCCTTGGCAGACAAAAGGGTTCTGCTTGTAGATATTGACCCACAAGGCAATGCTTCAAGCGGTGTTGGAGTCGACAAGAGAAAAATAAGGCGGTGCATGTATTCTGTACTTATTGATGGGGAGAAGATCGAAAAAATCATTGAACCCACGGCGATTGAGAATTTCCATGTTGCACCAGCTACTATTGATCTTGCTGGGGCTGAAATTGAACTAGTTTCGACCATTTCAAGAGAATTTAGGTTGAAAAAGGCTTTGGAATTAGTTCAAGATAGGTATGACTACGTGGTTATTGATGCTCCCCCTTCCCTTGGTTTGCTGACAGTGAATGGATTGACAGCGGCCAACTCAGTTCTCGTACCCATCCAGTGTGAGTATTATGCTCTGGAAGGCCTGAGCCAACTAGTTAGTACGATAGCTATGGTACAAGAACATCTGAACCCTGCTTTAGAATGGGAAGGTGTTGTCATGACCATGTATGATGTGCGGACGAACTTGTCCCAGCAAGTCATAGAAGACGTTCAAACATATTTTCAAAGCACCGTAAGGGTATACAAGTCCGTTATTCCCCGCAATGTTCGTTTAGGTGAGGCTCCAAGTTTTGGCCAACCCATCGCTCTGTATGATGCTAAGTCCAAAGGAGCCGAGGCCTACGAAAGCTTAGCACAGGAGGTATTGAACTCATGAGCACACAGAGATTGGGGAGAGGACTGAGGGCGTTAATCCCGGAGCTTGAAGAGCCTGTCAAAGGCGACATAGAGGAAATCTCCTTGGATTTAATCGAACCTAATCCGTTTCAACCGAGGGAGTACTTTGATCCTGAGAAGTTGGAAGAGCTAGCTCGGTCTATTGCAGAGTTTGGGCTTTTGGAGCCAGTGATTGTTCGGGAGCATGGCGAAGGCTATCAGCTAGTTGCCGGTGAGCGACGGGTACGTGCGGCAAGACTAGCTGGTCTTGAAGGGGTCCCCGCTCTTCTGCGTAGGTTTGATGATTTAGACATGATGAAGGTGGCGCTCATTGAAAATCTTCAAAGGGAGAATCTTAATCCCATTGAAGAGGCTGAAGGGTATCAACGGCTTATGGACGAGTTCGGCTTTACACAAAACCAGGTCGCCGAGGCTGTCGGAAGGAAAAGGCCATCTGTGGCAAACGCTTTGCGGCTTCTGAACTTGGGTTCTGAAGAAAGGAAAATGGTGCAAGAGGGCCATTTGTCTATGGGGCATGCCAAAGTTCTCTTAGGAGTTAGCAACATTAAGAAGCGCACTCAGTTGGCCCATAGAGTTGTTAAAGAAGATCTGAGTGTTCGCCAATTGGAGGAGTCGCTTAAGAAACCCAAGAGTGTTCCACGTGGAACATATAAAATGAAGAGTCCAGAGTTGGTTGACTTGGAAGAAGATTTGCAGAGGAAGTTTGGTACAAAGGTATCTGTGAGTTACACAAAGGGTGCCGGGAAGATCTCAATAGAATATTATTCCGACGAAGAGTTAGAACGGTTGTTGGAATTGATGAGACAGATTTAGAAGGGTATGTTCCACGTGGAACATACCCTGTTTTGTTACCTTACAAACACCAATGTTCCACGTGGAACATTGTAACTAAAGTGTCGAGGAAGAGCCGAGGGCGACTTCGGCGTCGCTTATGTGGCTACCCAAACACATGGTTAAAGCCTCGGTGATTACGTCAGCCATTTGAATAACCAGACTAAGCCTGGTGTTTTGCAGCACAACGTGTTCCATGAAACCCGCCACGTTCACCACTCCGATAATGTGGTAATCACCTACAGTGGGAAGCTGCTTGTTAACGCCGGTGCCTGGATGTAAAGGGCCTCGTTTTACTGAGATATAGCCAATACTTTTGACTCTCCCAAGGCAGGCATCAATGGCTATCACGGTACTTTCACTTTTCTGGAGATTAATCGCTTCCACGGTATCTGCCAAGTTTAAGGCATGTACAGGGTGATCGATGGTTCCGTGTACTGTTACGTTGTACGGAAGCATCCCACTTTCTTGACGTTTGAGCAAGGCAGATCCAATGAATGGTCCTAGCGAATCACCTGTGGAGCGATCGGTTCCCACGCAGACAATGTCAATCTGTGATCGTAATGGTAGTGACGCGAGAGTCACTGCCAGGCTGGCTGAAGAAAGGGGATCGCCATAGTGGGTTCGTCCCACCACATCTGTCTCGAAGAACATAGTCCACCTCCAGGAAGGCTATACTTGTCTTATTCTATGCAAACTTTCTGGTTTTATGCACTGTCTCTAAAAGTACTGCATTCATTACTTTTGTTGCTCTGGAATACCTTAAGACGGGGGTGGTTTTGTGCGTCTGTGGGGTATTGTTGGCGTCTATGTTGGAGGAGTCATTGGAGCAGGATTCGCCTCTGGTCAAGAAATGACCGTGTTTTTTGTCAAATACGGGTGGACCGGATTGGTAGGGATTCTCGCAGCAACACTTTTCTTGACCATGGGAACAGCACTGATTATTGATTACAGTGCGAGGAAAGGTGTCATGTCCTACGCAGACATTCTAAACGGATTGGATCCCCGGTTGACAAGGTACTTTGACTTGCTGTATTCCTTGTTCTTATTGATAGGTACAAGTGTGATGTTTGCGGGGATTGGCGCCCTGGGGACCTCATTTATGGTCAGCTTACTACTGCGTTTGGGAACGGGTGTCCTCATCTACGTTGTCCTGCAAAAAGGAGTGGGAGGCGTAACTAGGGTAAGCGGCTGGCTTGCTCCCATTATGGTGTTGATTTTTTGCACCCTTGCCATTTACCGCCTGTCCGACAAGGGTTTGCACCTGCCTCTGCAGGGATCATGGCTGGCTCTAGAGTCCGCAGTACTCTACGCCTCATACAACTTGGGCTTTTCCATGGCGGTTTTGGCAAGTATTCATCATGTCCTGAAGAGTAGTAAGGACCGCTGGAAGCTGGCTTTGTTGGCAAATTTAATCTTAGGGGCAAGCATGGTCCTGCTCTATTTCGCCCTAAATACGCTTACTGTTACCCAGCTCAAAGCACCCTTTCCCCTTGTCCATTTGGTAGAAGACTGGGGAAAGGGCGCCATCGCCTTCTATCGGTTCATGCTTTGGGGCGCCATGTATTCAACGGCCATAGCCCATACTTTGGCACTGGTGTCCCGCTTCTTTGGAAGTTGGTCTTTGTCTTGGAACCAGGGATCAATTCTCGTTATCGTGATATCCCTTAGTCTGTCCTACTTTGGCTTTAGTACATTGATCAGCACTGCCTATCCAATCCTTGGTTTAGCTGGGCTTTGGATCATGGCTAACTTGGTCCGGGAACGCTTTGCCTAGAGTTGGCTTTTCTTCATATTTTTAGGTATAATAAGATACGACATAACGTGAAGGTGGTGGTTGTGTGACACCTGAGATCGAGAAATTGTACGAAGAAGCCCTAGGCCATCTGGAGGCCTGGAATTTAGATGAAGCAGAACGTTGCTTGGAGCAAGTCATTGATTTGGATCCTGAGTATGCCAGGGCCCACAATAAACTAGGCGTAGTTTTTGCTCGACGTAAGGATTTGAGGCAGGCTGAGGATTGCTTTAACCAAGCGATTGCCTTGAATTCTCAACTTGCGAGTGCCCACTCAAATCTTGGAAACATTTATGCAGAACGAGGCTGGACGGACCGGGCCAAGACAGCATATGAGCGTGCTTTACTGCTAGACCCGGACAATCCAACCGCGACCCATAATTTAGGGGTTTTATATCGAAAGAGCGGTGATTATGGCAAGGGAATTGACTTGATGAAGCAGGCCAGTAAATCTGAGAGAAACAGGTTTCGCGATGAAGTTCGTTCCACTACTAAGAATAGAAAAATGGTCCGCGTGGGCTGGACTGTGGTGATTGCAATCGCGGTCATCCTCTTCTATCTTTTCAACAGGTAATATCCACATAGTTATCCACAAGCCTTGTGGATAGTGTGTATAACTAGGGTTGAAAGCCCAGCTACCGACGTTTTCGGCGCCAGATCAAAATAATGGTTCTACGTTGTGCCTTCAAAATGGGATCCATTATTTTCTTAAGTAGTAACATTTCGCATCCCCCTTACTTGACCCAATAGTCGCCTTTTATCATATCCATAGAATCATAAAAGGTGACAGAAGGAAACTGCTTTGCCATGGAGAAAGATGTCTGTACTCACAGGTAAGAAGTTCCAATAACGAAAGGAGATGGGAATTTGAAACAAACGCCATTAACCGCTAAACACAAGGCCCTAGGGGCTCGGATGGTGGATTATGCAGGCTGGGAAATGCCCGTTCAATATTCTACGCTCTTAGAAGAACACCATACAGTGCGCACCAAGGTTGGTATCTTCGATTTAACCCACATGGGTGAGTTCGAATTGACCGGAGCTGGAGCGCTAGCTACGGTAAATCAGATCACCACCAACGATGCAAGTCAACTTGAGGTCGGCGAAATCCAATACACCTGTCTTACCAAGGAAAACGGTGGAATAATTGATGATATCCTTGTTTACCGGACCGTGAATGGCTTTTTGTTTGTTGTCAATGCTGCAAATGCTGCCAAGGATTATACCTGGATTGAAGAGCATTTGCTACCAGAGACCCACCTCGTTGACAAAAGCGATGAGCTGGCTTTAATCGCTGTTCAAGGGCCCCAATCAGCTCCTTTAGTTGAAGAAGTCTTAGGTATATCTCTTGCGGATTTGAAGAACTACACGTTTATTGAACCTACGTACGAAAGGCAAGAAGTATTGCTTTCGCGTACAGGGTATACTGGAGAAGATGGCTTCGAGATTTATTTTCCCAATGCCCTAGCTGAAAAGCTCTGGGACGACCTTTTGCTCAAAGGAGAAAAGCATGGGGTTAAGCCCGTTGGTTTAGGCGCTCGGGATAGCTTGCGTTTAGAAGCTCGGATGCCCCTCTATGGCAACGATATAAGTGAAGAAACCAGTCCTTTAGAGGCTGGATTGACGCGGTTTGTTAAATTTGACAAAGGCAACTTCATCGGTGGAGATTTTCTTCAAAACCAAAAGGAACAGGGTGTTCAGCGCAGACTGGTCGCATTCACCATGTTGGATAAAGGTATTCCTCGTCAAGGTTATCCATTGCTGAATTTAGAGGGAGAAGAGATTGGTGTAGTGACCAGCGGTACCCACTCACCAACGTTGGATCATCCTATTGGTATGGGCTATGTAGACGTGGCTTACGCAAAAGCAGACACTGAAGTACAGGTTCAGATTAGGAAAAAGCTCGCTGGAGCCAAGATTATTAAAGGTCGGTTCTTGGCCTAGATAGCATTTTTGAAAATGAGAAGACAAAAACAAATGAGGAGGTTTCATTATGAATGAAAAGCTGTTTTTTACCAAGGAGCATGAATGGATTTTGGTTAAGGGCAATGTTGTTCGCGTTGGGATCAGCGATTATGCCCAAAATGAGCTAGGAGACATTGTCTTTGTGGATTTGCCTTCTACCGGAGATCGTGTTGAAGAAGGAGAAGGTATCGCCGCCCTGGAGTCCGTCAAAGCAGTATCTGACGTCTATGCTCCTGTGACTGGTGAAATTGTGGCTGTAAACGAAGCATTAGAAGATAGTCCTGAACTAGTAAACGAATCTCCCCTAGATGCCGGTTGGATCGTGGAAATTGAAGTCGATGGAGTGGCTCAGACAGGCGATTTGATGAATAAACAGGAGTATGAAGCATTTGTGAAGGGGGTTTAAGTATGCGTTATCTTCCGTTAACGCAGGAAGAAAAGCAAGAGCTGTTAGAAAGCCTCGGGATCGAAACAGTTGAAGAACTGTTTCGTGACATTCCCCAATCTATGCGCCTCACTGCTGACCTAGATCTTCCCGCGCCCTTAAGCGAAGCAGAGTTGGTTCGTCATTTTCTGGACCTAGCTGGTAGAAACAATGATTTAAAGAAGTCTGTTTCTTTTTTAGGAGCTGGTTCCTATGATCATCTAGTTCCCAGCATGATTAAGCATATTGTGGGTCGGGGTGAGTTTCTTACAGCATACACGCCGTATCAAGCAGAAATTACCCAAGGCGTATTACAAAGCATTTTTGAGTATCAGACCCTTATTACTGAGCTAACTGGTATGGAGGCATCCAATGCTTCTATGTATGATGGAGCCAGTGCTTTGGCAGAGGCTGCTCTTATGGCCTGTGCTGCAACCCGTAGAGAACTAGTGGTGTTACCAAGCACATTGCATCCTGAGTGGCAGGATGTGGTCCGGCTGTACCTCGAGAGTCAAGACGTATCCATTGCCTATTTACCCTATGATAGTAAAACGGGGATAGTTGATCCTAAGGCTTTGGGCAGCGTACCTTGGGAGGAAGTAGCGTGTGTCGTTGTACAACAACCAAACTTCTTTGGACTGTTGGAAAACATCGCCCCACTGAGAGATTCTGTCAAGGAGCACGGTGGTTTATTGGTCATGGCGGTGGATCCGATTAGTCTATCCCTCCTCAAATCCCCAGGTGAGCTTGGGGTCGATGTTGTGGTGGGAGATGGCCAAAGCCTGGGCGGTAACATGAGCTTTGGAGGTCCTTCCCTTGGGTTTTTCGCCACTTCTGGAAAGCTGATTCGTCGTATGCCTGGTCGCGTTGTTGGCCAAACGGTGGATGCAGAGGGTACACGAGGTTTTGTACTCACCTTGCAAACGAGGGAGCAGCACATTCGGCGAGAGAAGGCAACTTCGAACATTTGTTCCAACCAGGCACTAAACGCTCTGGCTGCAGCAATTTATCTTAGCGTTGTAGGCAAAGAGGGCTTTAGAGATGTGGGGTATCAATCCCTTCAAAAGGCTAACTACATGAAAGGGCGTTTGCTTGAGATTGACGGATTGTCCTCGCCCTTTAGTGCCCCATCCTTTAGGGAGTTTGTTATTCAGGGTGCAGTAGATTGGGAAGAAGTCAATTTGCGCCTAATTGATCATGGTTTTGTTGGCGGTCTGCCTCTGGCACGTTTTGACCTACCTGAGCTTGTGCTCTTCTCGGTAACAGAAGCTCGGACCAAGGAAGAAATAGATAATTTTGTAAACTTGTTAAGGGGGTTGATCTCGTGACGATGAAAAAAATTGTCCCCTTGATTTTTGAACGTTCTACACCAGGTAGGCGTGGCTATCGCTTACCAGATTTAGATGTACCCGAAGCACAGATAGGCGACTTAATTCCCGAGGAGTTATTGCGTGAAGAGGCTCCCGCTTTGCCAGAAGTGAGTGAACTAGAAGTCGTCCGTCATTACACCCAGCTTTCTAGGCTAAATCATGGCGTGGATGTGGGATTCTATCCTCTAGGCTCTTGCACTATGAAGTACAATCCGAGGGTTCATGAAGATGTGACGAGTCTTCCTGGCCTAGCTGCCATTCACCCCTATCAACCAGAAGAGACGGTTCAGGGAGCTTTAGAGCTCATGTACAATCTTGGTCAGTACTTGGCCGTTATTTCAGGATTGAAGGCAACCACTCTGCAACCAGCGGCTGGAGCCCATGGAGAGTTAGCGGGGTTACTTGTCATCAAGGCCTATCATACCAAACGAGGGGATACCCATCGCAACGAAGTGATTATCCCAGATTCAGCCCACGGAACAAATCCTGCTAGTTGTGCTATGGTTGGTTACAAGGTGGTAGAGGTTCCTTCTGATGAGCGTGGTGGTGTAGATGTAGAAACTCTTAAGAGTCTTGTGGGACCTAATACAGCTGGGCTTATGCTCACCAACCCCAACACATTAGGACTCTTTGATGAAAACATCTGTCAAATCGCTGAAATCGTCCATGATGCCGGTGGCCTGCTTTACTATGATGGAGCTAACGCCAACGCCATTATGGGCATTGCCCGTCCTGGTGACATGGGCTTTGACGTGGTCCATTTCAATCTCCACAAGACCTTCTCTACTCCCCATGGCGGCGGTGGACCAGGTGCTGGTCCCATTGTTGTCTCGGAAGAACTTGAACAATTCTTGCCCGGACCCATCGTTGAAAAGAAGGGTGATCGATACGTCTTTGCGACTCCCGAGAATTCTATTGGCCGTCTACGTTCGTTCTATGGTAACTTCTTGGTTTATGCCAGAGCTTATGCGTACATCCGCTCTCACGGACCAAAGGGATTAAGACAGGTCAGTGAAACAGCGGTATTGCATGCTAATTACATGATGAATCAGTTAAAGGACGTTTATCATTTACCCTATGATCGTAGGTGTATGCATGAATTTGTGCTCTCTGGTATTTGGCAAAAAGAACATGGAGTACGTACTTTAGATATTGCTAAGCGCCTCTCGGACTATGGTTTCCATGCTCCTACGGTGTATTTCCCCATGGTGGTGGAAGAGGCTATCATGATCGAACCAACCGAAACCGAGCCAAAATCTACTCTAGATGAGTTTATTGCAGCTATGAGAAAGATTTCTGAGGAAGCCAAAGAAGACCCCGAACTCCTTACTACGGCACCTCACTCTACACCTCTCAAGAGGCTTGATGAGTCTAGGGCTGCAAGACAACCCATTTTACGGTGGCAAAAACCTGAATAAGTGACATAAAAAAACGCCCTCTTCTCCTTGGAAGGGGGCGTTTTGGCCGCAGAATTACTTAGACCGCCACTGGACTTGTATATCGGTTTCTTGCTCTAGCTTACGCATATAGCTTTGAAGATCCAAAGCCATGCTAGCACGGTAATCTCTCTCTACATCAGCAGCAAGTTCTGCAAAGACTGCTTCCTTTGCTTCGCTCCTGGCGTGGACCGTGATTACATGCCAGCCGAAGTTGCTTTCTGTAATGCCATATTCGCCGACGGCAAGGGAGAAGGCCATTTCTTCAAACTCGGCTACGGTAAGACCTCGGGCAATAACTCCGAGATATCCGCCTTGGTGTGCTGTACCTGGGTCAAGTGAATACTCGGTGGCTAGGGAAACCAAATCTCCACCATCTTGTAAGAGTCCCAACACTTCGTTGGCTTCATCTTCGGTGTCAACTAGAATGTGGCTAACTTCTACAGTTTCTGGTTGGTCATAATACTCACGGTTTTCCTCGAAAAACCCTAGTACGTCGCCTTCGCCTACAGCAACTTCGGCACTGGCCATATCACCAAGGAGCATGTTCCAGCGCAGTTGCTCAATGAATTGATCTTCGGTGATGCTGTTTTGCATTAAGAATCCTTGTAGGCCTTGAACTCCTCCGAGCTGTCCAATGATCATGGCATAAACTTCTTGGAAGATTGCCTCATCAATCTCTACCTGCAAGGCTTCGGCCTTTTGTTTGACCATTTCCTTTTGAATAAGCTCCTGTAGGGCATAATAACCATATTCTGTCTCTAGTAGTTCGTAAAATAGATCTTTGGTAATGGCTACACCGTTCACTGTGGCAATTACTTCATCCTCCTGAGCCAAAAGGGTCATGGGAGAAACAATTAGGGAAAGACCGAGAATTACAACTAAGAGAACCGCGTTAATCTTTTTCAAAAAAGTCATCCTTTCTGTGAGTTACGTCTCTGAATAATTCTCGCTCCTTGAGCGATCCCCTCTTTAATATTGTAGCTAAACCTATGCTATAATTATTGTAATATAGGGAGAAGGTGGGAATGGAGTCATGCATGAGGTAGGAGAAATTCTGCGTTTGAAGAAAAAACATGCTTGTGGAGGTCAAACTTGGGAGGTTCTTAAGTCAGGTGTAGATACACGTCTAAAGTGCACTACATGCCAGCGTGTCATCATAGTTCCTCGAGATAAATTGGTGCGGCAAGTGAAGGGAGTTTAGTCACACCCTGCTTGGAAAGAATATAATGAATGTACGTCTAAGTGAAGACTTTCCAAGGAGGTCTGTGTCATGGTGCAAATCCGTCATCTTTTTGCAGGTAGTAATTCGGGGGAGGGCTTTTACTCCCTGTTTGACAACATTATTGGTCCTGGGGCCAAAAAAGTTTACTTATTAAAAGGTGGACCTGGTACGGGTAAGTCGAGCTTCATGAAATATGTGGCTGATACTTTGGCCAGGGATGGTTATAATCAAGAACTCTTCTTTTGTAGCTCCGACTCAGGGGCCTTAGATGCGGTTTCGTTTTCCGATCTGGGAGTTGCACTGCTCGATGCAACAGCACCTCATTCTCAAGATGGGGATCTCCCAGGATGCAGAGATCAGCTGATTTGCCTCGGTGACTTTTGGTCAGGGCAAGCGTTGGAAGAAAAACGGGACGAAATTACGTTGGCTGGTGCAATTAAAAAGAGTCACTTTGCCAGGGCTTGGCGCTATTTTTCTGCGGCAAATTGCGTAGAGGAAAACATGGCGAGCAGCAATAAGAACAAGGCGTTAGACTGCACCCAAGAACTCGAGGAGATTTTGTCCCAAGTTCACCAAGGCAGAGGTTATGTTGCAAAGCGTGGCAAAGCAAGACATCTCTTTGCATCAGCCCTCACGCCTGAAGGATATGTAAGCCATATAAGGGGCTTGGTTCAGGATTACAACAAGATTTACATTTTGACTGGAGCTCCAGGAACAGGCCGGGACCAGTATCTAGAGAGAATCGTTGATTGTGCTCTTGGTGTTGGCCTTGAACTTGAGGTGTATCGATATCCCCTGAATCCCCGGCGCTTACTCCATGTTATCATTCCCAGCCTAGGACTTGCCGTGATCACAAGCACTTTTCTAGAGCCACTAGAAGACCTTCATGGATCTAGAATTGACTACGGTCAGTCCTTAGACCAGGATGCTGATAAAGGAGATCACAAGCTCCGAGAAGAACTGTTGAATCAAGGCTTCATGGCCTTGCAAGAAGCTCAAGCCAGTCATATTGGAGTAGAAGAATTTTACGCGGGAGCCATGAACTTTAAAGCTCTAACAGCGTATCGAGATGCGATCCTTGTAGAAATCTTAAGCTATAAGAATTTCTCTTGATTTTTTTGGACGAAGCGCAAGAGGGGGATCCCCAGACCCAAAACGACAGCACTTTGGCCAAGCCCAATGCTGAGAACCAGGGGCCAATAGGGAAGATCGAATATGAAGCGCAAGTATAAACTTACCAAAAAAGCATTAAGCACAATCGGCGAGACGTAGCCAGCGACCTTGCCCCTGTAGCGATAGGTGACATAGGCAGCTAAGAGGCTTACCAGACTACCTCCGAAAATGTCCCAAAGACCCTGTCCACCCAAAATGTTGGCCAGAAGTGCTCCAACATAAATTCCTCCTATGGCTTCGGGATACACCATGGGCAACAAAGTTAAAGCTTCGGCAACCCTGAACTGTACAGGACCGAAACTGGCAAATTGAAAAAAGAAAACTAAGACGATGTAGGCTGCAGCTATGATGCCAGCCCTAGCTATACGCTGGTTCATGAGATTACTCCTCCTTCTGTCTTAGTGTACCTTGTTAGGGGTGTGAAATCAATGGCGTTGCGCATAGGAATCATCGGCTTGCCGAATGTGGGAAAATCCACTGTTTTCAACGCGCTGACAAGGCTGGAAGTGCCTGCCTTGAACTATCCTTTTTGTACCATTGAACCAAATCAAGGGATGGTTTTAATTCCCGATGAAAATCTTACAACTATTGCCCAGATTAGCCAACCAAAGACGCTCACAGGTGCAACCATTGAATTTGTGGATATCGCAGGGCTGGTAAAGGGAGCAAGCAAGGGCGAAGGCTTGGGCAACCAGTTTCTCGCCCAGATCCGTGAAATGGATGCATTGGCACACGTGGTGCGCCTTTTTCGCGCAGATGATGTGGTGAATACAACAGGAGAGATTAATCCTCTTCGGGATATTGAAATTGTGGATTTAGAACTCATGCTAGCCGACTTACAGACTTTAGAAAAGCGTAGGGAACGTACGACCAGGATGCTCAAGACTGGTGAAGTACAGTACCGTGAGGAGTTGCGCCTTCTCGATCTCTACCAATCAAAGCTAGAGCAAGGTATTCCCTTAAGACAGACGGAACTACCCTCCATAGAGGACCTATCTCTGCTCTCGGCTAAACCTGTAATGTACATTGCTAACGTTAACGAAGGACATGGAGATTTGGATCCAGCCTTGGTGCAGTGGGCTGAAGCAGAGGGCGCAGAGATTGTGGTCATGGCAGCGGATTTCGAAATGGAGTTAAGCCGTTTGGATCCCGAAGAAGCAAACCTCTTCTTGTATGAGTCCCAAATGGACAAGCCCGCCCTCCATCAAGTGGTCAATGCCGGGGTCAGACTCTTAGATCTTATT
>WPCH01043295.1_pt1 | contig 29156 bp, 27 predicted proteins | sample 5399881 | NCBI WGS metagenome assembly WPCH01 (sample SAMN12869468, study PRJNA574797) | sludge metagenome | isolation source: wastewater treatment of pH5 | place: China:Beijing | collected 2019-05-20
CTCGCACATGCGCGTAGGGTCGATCTCCACAGGGGCTCCTCGGACTCGAATGGCGTCAGAACCACCGATTCTGTGGAGTCCCTGTACCGCGCCCGGGGACCCTCAGCCCGCTACCCGACCCCGCTCAAATCCGAAGAGCCCCTAAACGCCCGAGGTCCCGGCGAGGTGATGCCCGCAGAGCCGAGCTGCGGCCAGCGTTCTACGGTGGAGCCATGCCGGTAGCCCCGCACGAACGCAACTACTGGCTGTGGGTGACACGGCCGGAGTACTACGCGAACGCGGACGGCTCAGATCGCGATGAGCTCGATCCGAAAGCGAACCTGGACCCGGGTGACTGGTGGACGTGCCACGGCGATACGAGGCGCGGCGATCTCGTGCTGTTGTACCGGACGGCCCCTTGCAGCGACATCGCTTACCTACTGCAGGCCAAGTCGGATTCGTACGACATCAGCGGGGACGAGGATGCCGCAGAGATGGGCTGGGCCGACGGCTGTGACTTTGCCTCACTGGCCAAGCTCGTCAATCCACTCTCCCTCGCGGAGATGCAGGCGGACGACCGCCTTATGGAGGAGTGGAGCGCGTTGCGGGCGAGGTTCCTGCGACGAGCATGGCGGATCACGCCTGAGAACTGGGCGCGTCTCACACGGTTGCTGGACGACCGCAACCCTGGCTTCGCAGGCCTCCTCGCCCAACTCGAGGGCTCCACCGTGGCTCCTGAGATCAAGCTCGAGGAAGACCTGGAACAAGCATTGGTCGACGATCTAGGGCGCCTTGGCTCCGTCGGATTCAAACTCCGACTGTTTGAGGACCCCGCGACCGGCGAGACCGGACGCCAGTTCGTCTGCGCCACAGGCGGCCGCATCGACATCCTGGCAACGGACGACGATGGCGGGCTGGTCGTCATCGAGCTCAAGAACCGGCGGGCCACCAGGGACACGTTCGCCCAACTATCGAGCTACCTGGGTTGGATCGAGGAAGCCTTCGATGTCCAGCGGGTGAGGGGCCTGGTCGTCAGCCGTGGAACTGACCAGCACTTCAAGTCCGCCGTCGGGACCTCACGCTTCGAGATCACTCAGGTTGACCTCCAGGCCCTTGGCTTCGAGTAGCACCGTGGGCCCCGGTCCGCTCCCGTACCCGACGCCGGCCGGGCCGGCTACGACGGCGGTGATGAAGGGCAACCGCCGCACCGACACCAAGCCGGAGCGGGTGGTGCGCTCGGAGTTGCATCGGAGGGGTCGGCGCTTCCGCAAGGATCACGGGATCCGGTTGTCGACCGGCCGCCTGGTGAAGCCAGACATCGTCTTCACCCGCCAACGGCTCGCGGTGTTCATCGACGGGTGCTTCTGGCACTGCTGCCCTGACCATGGCCACGCCCCGACGCGCAATACGGGTTACTGGGGCCCAAAGCTGCAGCGCAACGTCGATCGCGATCGGCGCAACGATGGCGACCTGGCAACTGATGGGTGGGTGGTGGTTCGCATCTGGGAGCACGAGCCGCCAGGCGTAGCCGCCGACCGAGTGGAACAGGCGCTCGAGGCCTCAGGTCAACCGCCGGGCCACAGGCTCCCCAGCGACGAGTGAGCCGCGGCCCAGGCGGCCTCCACCTCTCCCAAGCACACCAGTCGGTCCAGGTCCAGGACGTCGAGCCACGCCAGCAGCTCGACCACGGTGAGTTGGATCTGGCCCCGCTCAACCCGCGAGACGTGAGACTGGACCACGCCAAGCTGCTCCGCGAGCGCTTCCTGCGACAGCGAGCGCGACGTCCGCCAACCCGCCAGCATGATGCCGAGTTGCGCCTCGAAGCCCGGGTCCGGGGGAAGTGAGCTCATGCGATCATTGCATGACGGATGACAACTGTGTAAGTTGCGGATCGACAGCGAATCACTAGCTCACTGGGGGTCGCCACGTGTCCGATGACCTTACCTGTGTGTCTCTTTACTCGGGCGCCGGCGGGATGGACCTTGGCTTTGCCCAGGCCGGCATCCAGCCCATCTGGGCGAACGACATCGACCCCGCTGCTGTTGCGACCTACAACGCCAACATCCCCGGCGGTCATGCTGTCGCCGGCGACATCCGCGACCCGCGGATCGGGCTTCCATCAGAAGGCGCGGCCGATGTAGTCATCGGTGGGCCGCCCTGCCAAGGCTTCTCAGTCGCCGGCCACATGAACATCAACGACCCGCGATCGAAGCACGTCTGGGACTTCCTCGGCGCAGTCGCCAGGATCAAGCCGCGGGCCTTAGTGATGGAGAACGTGAAGGCTCTCGCAGCACATCGTCGATGGTCCCGGCTGCTCGGCCAGATCCGCACCGAAGCCAGCAGCCTGGGTTACCGAGTCGAGCTGTTCGTCTTGGACGCTTCGCACTTCGGGGTCCCCCAGGCCCGGCAGAGGATGTTCCTCATCGGGGTCGACAGCAGTGCAACACCGGTCAAGATCGGCACCACGACCCGTTGCGACCCGATCACAGTGCGAGCCGCGCTCACCGAGCTCCCGCGGTTCGGTGAGACAGGCAACGACACCCGGTGCACTGCCGCGGTAGTACCGGCCAAGAAGCCGGTGCTGCGCCGGTCCCCGTACGCAGGGATGTTGTTCAATGGCCAGGGTCGCCCCATTAACCCTGATGCGCCGGCGATGACGTTGCCCGCAACGATGGGCGGCAACCGCACTCCCATTATCGATCAGCATCACCTCGAGCACGGCGGGGAGAGTTGGGTGGTGTCGTACCATCGGCGCCTCATGGCGGGGGAAGCCCCAGCGGACGACGCACCCGATGACCTGCGTCGGCTCACAATTGCGGAGGCGGCGGCGCTTCAGACCTTTCCCCTCGGGACGGCCTGGCAAGGCCCGCAATCCACTGTGTTCCGCCAGATCGGCAACGCGGTGCCTCCTCGTCTCGCCGCCCATGTGGCCCGGGCGGTCAGGGCAGCGCTGCTGGGCCAGGTCATCGAGTTTCCCCGCCACGCCACCGAGGCGCTCGTCGAGCCACAGCCCTTCGAGCCCCGAATGGCGGGCGTTGCCTGACTCCGGCCAGTGGCGCCGTTGAAGGACAGGGCAAACGGTGCCGGCACTGAACTAAATCGACGATCGCAACCATCCAGTCGGCAGGAGAACGGTCTCCGTAGTGCTCGATTCGCTGAGCCGCAGCCCGACCACGGCGATTTCGTCACCTTGTTGGGCCCCGGCGAGCCCGGGGTGCTCCTCGGCCACGAATCCAGTCAGGATCACTTCACCGTCGACATCCTCTGAGGTCACGGTGGTCCGTGTCGGGGCGACCTTGATGGTGAGGATCCCCATCTCCGCGGTGGTCGGGTCTTCGGTGACCGTGCCCTTCACGGCTTGACGCACCTGGCCGCGCGGGTCGATCAGCCAATACGGATCGAGGTGCTCCCAGAAGGGGTCACAGCGGGGCGAGTAGTCGCAGGTCCCGCAGTGCTCGCCGGTGTGCGGTGGCTGGGCGCCGGGCACGCGTTGGTTGTATTCGTTGCGTAGCGCCCGTGCCTCGGCGAGGGCGTCTTCGCACGCCGACCGGCTGATCGCGACGTCGGTCCAGTTGTCGACCGTTGACAGGATGGCGACTCGGGCCGGGACCAAACCGGTGTTCTCCATCTCGATCGCGGCGTACAGGACCAGTTGGCGCTCGTACGGTGCCTTCAACTCGTTGTCGTCGCTGCCGGCACCAGTCTTGTGGTCGACGATGACGGTGCCATTGGCGGAGCGGATGACCAGGTCGGCGAATCCGCGCAAGGTGCCGTCGGCGGTCTCTAGCAGTTGTTCCGGCTCGGGGGCACAGTCGGGGTATTCGCTGATCAAGGCAGCCAGGGCGGGCACCCGACGGAGCGCTCGCTTGAACGCCCGGCGGGTCGCCGGCCACTCGCTCGGGTCAGCGCCGGACGCCGCCGACTCGCTAACCAAATGGGCCCAGGCCTGCTCGAACGCCCCCAGCGGATCCTCACCGGAAATCTCACCGCTGAGGATGACCTGGGCGAACGCCTCGTGCACCATCGTGCCCAGCAGTGCCGTCGGGGGCTTCTGGTGGCCGCTCGCGTCGTGATCCTGGATGAACGCGAGTTGGAGTGGGCACACCCGCAGTGGCTCCAGCCGTGTCGGCGAGAGCGAGGTGATCGCCTGAGACACGCTTGGAGCGGTCACGAGCGGGACGCTTGCGCGTAGACCCAGCCCGGTCGGCGTTCGAGGTCGAACGACGGGACGTACGCGATGGTGCCCCCGGTCGATCCAGCCTCGTCCTCCGCCTCGACGCGTGCGTCGTCTTGCCGGTCGGTGAGCAGCGAGTCCGCTCCGCGGTACTCGGTCTCGAAAGGGTGGGTGACGATGAGGAGGCCTTCGGGCCGACGGATAGCGGACACGCCGCCGTCGAGGGTGATGGCCTCGCCGCCAAAGTCGTCGGCGAAGGCCTTTGCCGCGATCTGCTCGGTTGATTCCCACTGCGCCAGGTCGAGCGGTCGGCCGCGCATGAGGGTGAAGAGATCTTCGGCGAGGCGCCAGTCGAGGATCGGGTGGTAGATGAGGTTGCCCCAATCCCTGATGCAGTCGGGGCACGACGAGTCGCACGAATGGCTGTCGGCGTGGAGGCGGTCGGTCACGAACTCGCCGATGGCGGCGAAGAGCTCTTCGAGGTGGCCCGGCGATCCAAGGTGAGTCGAGTAACCCGCACCGTTCTCAAGCGAATCCGCGATGAACAGCTCGGTGATGTGGCCCCGGGATGTCTGCCGAACCGCGTAGCCCACATCGAGCTCAGTGGTCCCGATGTCCAGATAGCGGGAGGCGGCGGCTCGAGCGAGGAAGCCGAACGAATACCACGCCCCACGTCGAGCTGGGTCCCACGGGAGCAGATCAAGCCCTCGAGGGTTCGGATCACTGAGACCGAGCAGCAGCGCATCGGTCTCCTTCATGAGGCCAAGCGCCCCTTCCCACTTCTGGGACGTGTCCAACTCCCGGGGCAGCCGAAGGGTCCGACGCTTCTCGGTGTCGTCCCAGAGGTTGGTCGAGTACCAGGCATTGCCGCCGTTGATATTGGGCGCGAACCCAAACAGTCGACCAGCATTGTCGTTGACGATGAAGACGGTTCCCCGACCGGCGTGCGCGCGGGCGCCAAGCGTCTCGTACTCGGTCATAGCCGCGAGGTCCGGCATGATGCGCGGTGTCGTGGCTCTCGCCGTGTAGACGAAGCTGCCCTCGAAGTCCTCTGGCCGGTAGTTCGTACGGAACCCAAGCGGCTCGGCCATCTGGATGACGCTGAAGTCGGGCCGCCTTGCCGCGCACACTTCGCAGCTGTCTCGCTCCTCAGCGTCACGCCGCATCGTGAGGCACTGGCGACACATCGAGATGACGGTGATAGGGCCTCGAGGGTCGTCGACTGGCCTGACGATCCCGCCTGCCGGCCGATAGTCCATGAGGGCGGTGGCGGTGTGCACCCGCTTGTCTCGGACGGTCTCCGCTCCGGGGGCGAAATCGACGATCGCCAGCTCAAGCTCGCGGTCCGTGACCGCACGAGGCGGCCAGGGGTATGCCTGCATCGGCGGCTTGAGGTAGAGGCGGCGCACTCGGGTCGGAAAGCCGAACATAGGTAGCAATCCATGCTCCGCCAAGTGCTGGCTCAGGTCAGGGGTTGCGGCTCCCAGCGCAACGATCTCGTCGATGCATCCAGGTAGATCGTCGGCGATATACCGGACGAACTCGTCCAGCCTGCTCAACATCTCGTCCGGGGCACCAGCGAGAAGGGCCTGCGCAACGGCTTCAACCTCATCATGGTGAGTGGTGAGCCAGCTGGCGACCGCGCCGCTGTGCTGTGACCACGACGCCACCTCTCCGAACTGGCCATGCACATTGTCGCCAAGAGCCTTGAGGTCAGCCGTCGCCCCGAAGGCTTGCGTCAGACACTCGGCGGCGAGCACTCGCTTGAGAATCTCAGGGCGGGTGAGATCGATGTAGGGCTTCGGCGGTGGGTCCCCCGTGATGCGGTGGGGCTCGTTGAAGTAGTACTCGTCGTGCGTTCGCGGCCGGCACACGGTGAGGGCGAAGGACATGGGGTCGTCTCGCCGGCCGGCACGACCAACTCGCTGCTGGTAGTTGAACCGCTGGGGCGGCATGTTCGACATGGCGATGCCTTGCAGGCTGCCGATATCGACACCCGCCTCCATCGTCGTCGTGACGCTCAGCAGGTCGATCCCATCAACGCGCGGGATCTCGTCGCGGAGGAAGACCTCCTGAAACTGCGCCTGACGAGCTGGTCCCGCTTCCTTGTCGGTTTGACCGGTCAGCTCTTCGGAATGAAGTCGGAAGGCCGGCTCTTGCCGAGTGGCCAAGAAGCGGTAGTAGTCGTCCTCTGCGCTCGCCGCCTCACGGGGTGAAGGCAACGGAGCGGCACAGGCCGTGCAGACACCACCGGCCCGGTGGAGGTGCCGGCGCTGGCAGATGTCGCACACCCACTCGAAAGGACCCGGGGGCAGCAGGCGCAACTCGCTGGGCTTGATGACATGCTCGACGACACCCGTGGCCCACGCTGCCTCGACAGCCAGTTGGAGGTCATCGGCGCTCACACCGTTGGCCTCCGCCACATGCCGCCAATACGACTTGAGGGTCCCTGGCGGCGTCGCCCGCCCGCTGCGCACACCCTCGATCAGTCGGCTATCCCCGAGGATGCGAACACTGCCGAGGGTCGCCTCTCTCACAAGGTCGCCATCCAGGCCGTTCGCGTCCGCCTGAATGGGAACGCTCGAGATGGCAAGGCCGATGCTCTCGAAGTCGCGCCCCGTGCCCGAGAACACGTTCAGCGCGCATTGGCGCTGCACCTCTCGATCGATTCGGCGCCGCAGCTCGACTGCGAAGGCTGTCGGCAAGGTCTGCCGGCGCGTTGGCTGGCCAGACCCGGTCCAGTCGTACAGATCAGTCCACTTCACGACCTCGCTCGGAGGAGTGTTGGGATCGTCGTAGGGGGGCTCCTTGGCCAGTGATGGGTCTGGGCCGGCCGGGTTCATGCCCAGCGCAACGAGCTCTGCGTCGAGCTCCAGGGCCAAAGCGCTAATGGTCTTGCCGCCGCTGGCGTCATCGATCAGCCGTTGGAGAGTCGCGTCGGCACCTTCGACGCCGAGTTGCGCCTCCAGCAGCGCCCGACCGAGATCGGGATGGGCCTGTTGGAGTTGCAGGTAGAGGGCCTGGTCGCCGTCCTCGGCGACCCTTGCTACCACTCGTCGGGCCGCCGCAATCTGGACGCCGACCTTGTCGTCGCCGATCTGGTCGGCGAGAAGTTGGCGGACGAGGTCTTGATAGTGGCGCTTCTCGATGCCGGCCGACAGCTTCGCGGCGTCCTGCCGGCTGTCAGAGAACAAGACCAGCTTGCGACCGAGTCGGGCGATATCTGGGTTCTCCGCGTCGCCGAGGGACCGCGCGAGTCGATCGACCAGGATCTGGGTGAGCTTCTCGTAGCCGGTACCCATCGTCCGGACGGGCGAGTTGGTGCGCGAGGGGTTGGTGACTTCGAGGGCATCCTCGCCATGTGACTTGGACTCCCAGCTCGCGGCGCACTGGGGGCACTTGATGGGGAGCGGTGGCATCTCACCGACTCGTCCGTCGCTGGAGTCAACGGTGAAGACCCAACCTGTCTGCTCCAGCTTGTCGAGGCGCAGGTTGCCGGTGGCTGGTTCATACGCCGCCTCTCTGAACGAGAAGCGGAAGGTGCTGCCTTCACGGTTCCAGCCCTTCACCTTGTCGGGGTCGGCCTCCTTCCGGGGCCAGTACATCGTGTAGTTCAGGCCGTTCTTGCGGGTGCGGGCCTGGTCCGGGATTGCGCCGAGCTCGGCGATGTCGGCGAGGAGGTGGCGCTCCTTGAACTCGTCACCTGGCTCGCGTTCAGGGGCGAGGTAGCCGCCGAGGAAGAGGTCGCCGCACACCTGGCAATACAGCAACTCGAGCACTCGGGCACTGCACTCGCAGCGGTGGCGCACTCGGCTGTATAGCCGGCCTACCTGGCGGTCGTCCGAGCGGTACTCCTCAGGGACGGCCGGGCAGTCTGGGTCTGAGCAGGCCCAGACCCCCGTGATGTTGCGGAAGAAGAGATGGGTGCGAATCTTCGGCACGGCAGGGTTGGGCCGCGGCGCCGCGGTCGCGGCGTTGATCAAACCTCGAAATGGGGCAGATGCGGTGAGCCCTCCAGCGGTCGCCGATTCCGAGTGTGGGAAGAGATCTCGGTCGATCGCCCCCAGCCCGGCTGCTCGCTCTCCGGCCGCAACGGCCAGGGCATCCGCGGCCTTCGACTCCTGGAGCAGGGTGAGTGCTACCTGCGGGTCTGCAGCCCCCTCGGCTAGAGCGGCGAAGCGCTCAGCCCATGGGCTGAGGTCTGGGCTTTCGATCTCGACCGGCCGGCGGGTGCCTTCGACAACGCTGAAGGACTCTGGGGTGTCGCCGAAGAACTCGGCGAGGAACGCTCGACTCTCGGTCTCGTCGCCGAGCGAGGCGGAGGTTGCGAGGAAGCGCACCTGGGGCGAGGTGGGCTCGAGGCCGACACGGTGCAAGAAGTTGCGTAGGAGGTAGGCCACCTCGGTGCCCGCAGTGCCGCGGTACATGTGCAACTCGTCGACCACGACATGGAATCGGTGGCGGTCGCTCTCGGCAAGCCACCGCCGGGTCTTGTCGATAAGCGGACTGTCGATGTCGCGCAACAGGATGATGTTGAGCATCGAGTAGTTGGTGATGAGGATGTCTGGCGGGTGCTCCTGCATGTCCCAACGGCTGCGCATCTCGGCGCCGTCGAGCCGCGGCAGGAAGAAGCGACGCCGTTGGTCGGGGCGGCCGGCTGCGACATCGTCGTGGTCAAGCTGAGCGGCGCGTTGGGCGCGATCATCGGCCTCGGCGAGGTGGCGCCGCAGCCTCCCGACGGCTCCGCTTGTGCTTGAGGTGCCGGACACCGGTGTGGCTCCCGTGTAGCGCCCGAAGTAGAGGCGGTGGCCGTTGCGGTTGACGTCGAGCCAGTCGCGAGCGGCTTCGCTATCGAGGGCTTGGCGCAGGCGGCCAACCTGGTCTTCAACGAGGGCGTTCATCGGGTACAAGATGAGCGCCCGTACGGCGGCGTCGCGACCGGTCTCACCTTTGCGTTGCGGGGTCCACGGGGCGCTGGGGCTCTTCCACCACTTCGAAGAGTTGCCGGGCCCGCCTCCCCACTCACGGGACTCCTCGAGGAGCGAGGCGAAGAGCGGGAGGAGGAACGCCTCGGTCTTGCCCGAGCCGGTCCCCGCGGTGACGGCCACGTTCTTCCCGGCCGTTGACGCCGCGAGTGCCTGCTGCTGGTGCCGGAAGATGTCGGGAAAGTCGATCAGCCCAGCGCGGGCAAACTCGACGAGTTCCGCGAGTGCGCCGGAATCAGCGAGCGCGTGGTCGAGGCCAACCCCAGTGACGGCGTAGTCGCGTAGCGGTTCGATCCACGGCTGTCGCCACGTTGCGCCCTCTTGGTCGAGGAGCAGCTGGCGCTCCTCGGCCACGTGGGGGTCGCGTAGCCGATACGGCGTGTTGTAGTACCGGAAGAGGTACTCACGTAGTTGCGCGAAGGTGGTTAGCGGGTTGGCCACGTGGTCTCCGTGAGGTTGGTGGTCAGCTTCATGCGGGTGGGTCGAGGTCCTGGCCGAGTTGGCGAGCGATGTGGTCTGCGATTTCTCGGCGCACGTTGCGGTAGACGCGGGAGGTCTCGGTCACGTGAGGGAGCAGTGCTGACGATGCGACGGCTGCTCGACTTGCGAGGGACGGGAGCGGCACCCGCTTGGTAACGACAAGCCGGTCGGGTGCATCGAAGTTCGTCGTGGCGGCCTTCCAGGACAGGACAGCCCGTTCCGCTTGGTTGAGAGCGGCGAAGTAGAGGTATCCAAGGTCGTCGGCCATTTGCCAACCGAGGTTGGCGTCGAGCAGTCGGTGAGAGCTCAGCCGCTGATGCTCCCAGCGGTAGAGGCCTGGCTCGGCGGGCTGGTGAACGGGCTTCCATTCGATCGATTCGGGGTCGAGCCGTTCGAGCTCGGCGTCAGGATGTGGCGCGGCTGCGGGGCGTAGGGCGCTGCCGATCGATGGAAGGATCGAGGCGATGGAAGCGGCGGGGTCGATGAGGTAGGCGGCATCGAGCCGCTTCGCCGCATCTTCGAGGTGGCTCGACTCGGGTGCCTTCAAGAAGAGTGACCGTGGGCCGGTTGCGTTCTCGATCTCGAACGGGAACAGGTCCTGGCTGTCGTCGATCACGTTCCCGAGGTGCTCCAGGAAGTAGTGGGTGCGTGAACCGACGATCGCGGCGCACAGGCTCGTGCCCGGCAGGAGGCATACCGCGGGGCGGCTGACGCTCCAGAAATTCGCTCGGTAGTCGACGTCGAGATGCCCAAGGGCCTCGAGATCGTTTGCAAGGCGCCACCCCGCCAGGGCATTGTGAGCATCCCCCCGTTGGGCGGACACCTCATATAGGAGGAAGTCCATGTCCAACAAGAAGAAGCGGGGGCCGGGAAGGCCGTCGAAGTATCCGCCGGAGTTCCAGCGTGACGCGGTGTCGATGGTCCTCGATGAGGACCGGTCGATCGCGGACGTGGCCCGGGCCACCGGGGTGAACCCGGGGACGCTGGGGAACTGGGTGGGCGCGGAGCGCGACCGCCGGACCGACGGCGTCGATCTGAGCGTCGACGAGCGCGTCGAGCTGGCCGAGCTGCGGGCGGAGTGCGCGCAGCTGCGGGTGGAGCGTGAGTTGCTCAAACGATCTCTGGCCTTCTGGGTGAAAGAGACGTCGACACCGTGACCCGCTACGAGTGTGTCGATGCCCGGAAGGCCGAGGGGTTCGCGGTGACCGCAGCGTGCGAGGTGGCCGAGGTGTCGACCTCGGGCTTCTACGACTGGGTGGAGCGCCGCGACGCGGAGCCCACCGAACGGGAGGTCGCGGAGGCCGAGCTGGTGGCTGTGATGCGCCAGATCTTCGACGACTCCGAGGGGAACTACGGCGAGCCCCGCATGACCCGGGAGCTGCGCAAGCGCGGCCGTGTGGTGAACAAGAAGCGGGTGCGGCGCCTGATGCGCCGCCACGGCATGGCCGGCCGGGCGCTGCGGCGCCGGGTCCGGACCACGTTCCCGGGGCCGGACCCCTTCGAGATCCCCGACCTGGTCGGCCGGCGGTTCGACCCCGGCGAGCCCGACGTCGCCTGGGGCCAGGACATCACCTACATCGCCACCGGCGAAGGGTGGCTGTACCTGGCGTCGGTCCTCGATCTCGGGTCGCGGCGGCTGCTGGGCTACTCCATGGCCGACCACATGCGCACCGAGCTCGTCCTCGACGCGCTCGACATGGCCGTGGCCGCCCGCGGCGGCGCCGTGGCCGGCGTCATCGCCCATGCCGACCGTGGCAGCCAGTACACGTCGTTCGACTACCTCGACTACCTCCGGTCCCGCCAGATGCTCCCGTCGGTGGGCGCCACCGGGATCTGCTGGGACAACGCGGTGGCCGAGTCGTTCTGGGCGAGCCTCAAGCGCGAGTGCCTCCAGGGCCGGGTGTTCGCCACCCGCGCCGAGGCCCGCCGGGTCATCTTCCGGTGGATCAACTGGTACAACCAGACCAGGCTGCACTCCAGCCTCGACTACATCCCACCCACCGAGTGGGAGCAGCAGTACCGTCAAGCGTCATAACCCGTGTCCGGCCCACGGGGAGATGCCCAGTTCTCGCCGATGAGCCCGCGGACATCGACGGCGTCCCCCTTCTGGCTCGGTTCCAAGGCCAATCGATGTTCGATACTGCGCCGGTTGTCGCTCTCGATCCGCTCCTGGCCGAGTCGTGGCAGGCGAAGTACCCGATCCTTGACGCCGACCGCGATCTCCGAAGACTCCACGAAGCCCTCGGCCTCGTCCTCCTCGACGACCCCGATACCGGCGTCAAGGTCACCCCCTTGCCCAACGGGACGAGCGAGGAACTACGCGCCAGCGCGGAAGACAGACTGACGATGGCCAAGCCCTACCTGGCAGCCGTAGCGGTGGCGAACACGCCGTCTCGGGAACGGGAGGTCCTCCGTGGCCTCAGCCGCCTTGAGGTGGTGGCATGCCAAGACCTGGTTCTCCGCTACCGGTTTCGCGGCGAGACAATCGATCGTCCCGAAGCGACCTCGTACATCGCCGTGCGACGGGAGGTCGTCAAGGGTGCGATCCACCGCAACATCGGGACCGCGCATCTCGAGGTCGTTGCCGAGACCAATCGGCCGGACTGGTACGCCTTCGGTCCCCAACTCGCTGAGTTCCTTCAAGTGCCGACCCAGGGCGACGCCTTCGCCGTCCTGCTGAGCGGATCCGATGATGACCGTCGGCGCTACCTGGCATCACGCCGGATCCCGATCGAAACGGTCGACGCCATGCGAGAGGCTCTCAACCTGCCGATCGAAGAGGAGCTGGACAGCGACATCCTTGATCTTCTCGACGGTCTCACCGACATCGACGACTTGCAGCCGGGGCCGGGTCGAAACGACACGGACGAGCGGGCGGACGAGCCGACACCGCCAACGGGGGTCGATGAGGACGAGTCGGACGAGGAGCCGCTGCCGCCGCTCGACCTGACCGGAATCACCCTGACCGACGTCGATGCCGCTGAGGTCGACGCAAAGGAACGTGCCGGTGGCCCCGGTGGAGGTGGACTTGGCGCTCCCGGACCCGTTGACCACGACCAGGCGGACCGACGTCAGCGCGAGATCGGCCGTCGAGGTGAGCGAGTCGCGTTCGACAAGGAACGAGAGCGCGTCCATGCATTCGGCGGCGACCCCGCCGTGGTGCGGTGGCGATCACAGCACCACCCGTTTGCGCCCTATGACATCGAAAGCATCGACGAGGATGGCCAGCGCATCTACATCGAGGTGAAGGCGACGACAGGTGAAGACCCCAGTGGCTCGTTCACGATCAGCCAGGCGGAACTGCTGGAGGCCCTCCGACACCGGAGCTGCTTCTACATCTACCGAGTCACCTCGACAGCCACCGCAACACCGCAGGTGCACCGGTATCGGGACCCAGCCCACCTGCTCGCCGAGGGGCGGGCTGCCCTGCACTTGGCCGATGCTCGCCTGAGCCTGGGCAAGCCCGGCCCAGGGGCGTGACGGCGCTGGTCATCCCTGTGCCGAGTCAGCGGGGATGTTTGACCTTGAGGCCACCCTTGTCGGGCAATGAAGCCAAGCCGCGACGACTGCGCTTCGTATGTTGATCGTCAGTGGTCATGAGGTGTCACGAGGTCGTGAACGCCAGTACGACGAACGCGGCGATCGCCACAGCGACACCGCCGTAGAACCACGTCACGTGCTCTCGATCGGCGATCAGCCGCCGAATAGCCCGAGGCCGGAACCGATGATCGACGAAAACGCGCCCGATGCCAAACTGATAGCTTGTCGATTCGGCGCCGGGGCCTTCCCGAAGGGTGTCGATTATCGACTCCAACCGATTTGAATGGTCAATGAGCATCGCCTCCTGCGACATGTAGATCGTCTCCAGCAGAAAGAACACCATTCCCACGATCGGGGCAAGGAGACTCAACGCCGGCTCCTCCTGCTGGATTGATATCGCGGCGGTGGCGGTCACCAAGCTTACGAGCCAGGCTCTCGCTCGCTGCCGATGATCATCGAAGCGAGCAATGCTCGCTTGAGTCCGTTCGTACTCGACGAGCACGGCCATCCAGGTGCGATCATCGCCGACCGCCGGGGGAGATCTGCTCTCTTTCTCTTTCAGATGTGCTCTCTTTCCCTTTCGCAGGCCGCCGTACGCGACCCACCCGCCGACGCTCGCCCTAGCGGTGGAGGTTCGCCATCGGTGGCGGATAGTAGCCTTGGGCGAAGCACGGTTCAAGAGGTCGCGAGTGGAGGTGGGATACAAGCGAATGCGCTGGTCACAGAGAGATCCGTCTCAGCAGGGCACGTGGCACGGCCGGACTTTGACTAGTGAGCGTAGATTCTGCTGCTAGCGTCGACTCGTACTTCGGATGCCGCACGAAAGGATGGCCGAAGGTGGCACGCAAGATCGCTGTGTGCCTCTCAGGGGGTGGAACGAGAGCGGCGAGCTTTTCCGCCGGAGTTCTTCATGCGATGGCCGAGCAAGAGATGCTACAAGATGTCGTCCTATACTGCTCAACGTCGGGTGGGTCCATAACAAACGCGTTCATCGGTACCAGGTTGGCCTTTGCCAATCAGGCAATTGGCCCCGACAAAGCGGCGTTCCTCGCGGATCAACTGCGCAAGTACAACTACAACCTAGGTAGGGTAGCTGTGTCTCCATACAGCCGCTCCCTGCGTACGCGCCTATCTCCCTTCGTTCTACTGATACCGCTCATAGCGATAGTGTCCACAGTGGCAGGCCTAAGTATGGCCTCGAGGACTGGCCAGCTATTCGCATTGCTGATCTCGGTCTCAATCGCACTCTGGGCTCTCGACTTGGTAGGCGGCCATTCCATGCGTGAGCTAGAAAGTAGACTGCGAGATGGTCTGAATGATGTCATGTTCAATACATCTGACGCTCGGGGCGTCTTTCTTGACGATGCCATGAGAGGATCTCCGGCTGAGCACGTATTCGTAGCTACCGATGTCACGACCTACGATCCAGTCTATGTTGCACGAGATTCTCTCGTTATTGAGGGCGAGCGTGAGGTATGTCCTGTCCTTCTCTTGGACGCGGTCATTGACACTATGCGGTTCCCAGGATACCTAAGTCCAAGAGGCGTGAAGGTTCCGCGACTTGTCGTAGGCGCGCAGCTGCAGGACAATACTCCAGGGCGCTGGTGGAAGCGGGCACGAATGCTAGGGCGCGCAGAAGGAGTTGTCTACTTGGCTGATGGCGGAATAGTAGATAATCACGCAACTTCGTATCTGTTGCGCGACTCAGTGACGTCATCACTGGACATGTTAGTAAGTATTTGCGCTGATCGCGGGCTACCAAGTAGCTCCGTACACCGGTACACGGCGCGCGGCCGGTTAAGAGCTCTGACCAACGCAATCAGAGGGGTACATGCTAAGGCGTCCCGCTCGAATCTTGATCACATCAGGAGGCTGTATCCTGATCTGGCTGTCGTTACGGTGTCTCTGCCGTCTGGCTCGGGCGGGCGCACCTCGCTCGGGCGGGTTCGCCGTCGAAAGGGTCGGTCTGCCTTCGAGATCGGTCAGGACATTGCGCACGCGGAGTTTGCACACTGGCGAACCGACTAGAGAGCTTCTCAACCCATCGCCACGGAACCGTTGCGTCGACAGGGGCCCGCCGCCGGCAGCAAGCGCCTCGGCCACCAGTCTCCTGGCCAGCTCGCGGTCTGACTCGGCCGCGGTCGTACGCTCCTCGGTTGGCGAGGCGGCATTCTTACCCCGGCGGTTCGCCGGACGAGGCGCGGGTACTGTCGCTGGCTGACGATGTGCGCGGAGGTGACGGATGCGAAGGGAGACTGAGGCCACGTGCGACGTCGCCGTTGTCGGTGGTTGCGGTCGGGCTGGCATGCCGTTGTGCGTGGCGCTCGCCAACGCGGGGCTGTCAGTAGTAGGCGTCGACCGGGACGAGCGAGCCGTCGACTTGGCGGAGACGGGGCGGTTTCCGTTCCGCGAGGAACGTGGCGACGAGCAGCTGAAGTTGGCTCGGGCGTCGGGGCGGCTACGCTTCACGACCCGACCGGACGCAGTCGGCATGGCCGACGCGGTGGTTATCGTCATCGGGACCCCGGTAGGCGACGGGCTCGAAGCCGACCCGAAGATCGTTCTTGCAGCGTTGCGCGAGCTGCTCCCGTACCTCCGCTTGGGGCAGCTCGTGGTGCTGAGGAGCACCGTGTGTGTCGGTGTCACCGCCGCAGTGGAGGCAATCCTCGACCCGCTCGGGATTGACGTCGTCACCTGCCCGGAGCGCACGGCCGAGGGTCGGGCCTTGGTCGAGCTGCCGGTGCTCCCGCAGATCGTGGGGGCGCGGACATCGGGTGCACTCGCTCGGGCGTCCGATCTGTTCGGCGCGGTTGTCGGCGAGATTGTCGCGGTCTCGCCGGAGGAGGCGGAGCTCGCCAAGCTGTTCACGAACACCTGGCGGTATGTACGATTCGCGGCAGCCAACCAGTTCTTCATGGTCGCCAACGACCTCGGCATCGATTTCGAGCGCGTGCGCATCGCCATGACGCACCGGTATCCGCGCGCCGCCGATATTCCGCCGGCTGGCCTGGCATCGGGACCATGCCTGCTGAAAGACACTTTGCAGCTCGCTGGGTCGCACCCAAGCGAGGTCGTCCTGGCGGCGGCGTCCATGGCGGTGAACGAGGGTCTTCCGGCGTACCTTGTGGGCCGTGCTGAGGCCAGATGGCCGCTGGCCGAGTGCACCGTCGGCATCCTCGGCATGTCCTTCAAGGCCGAGAGCGACGACGTCCGATCGAGCCTGGCGCAGGAGCTGCGCCGGCTCCTCGAGGTGCGGGCCGCCAGGGTGCTATGCACGGACCCCTACGTGACCGTGGACCCCACCCTGGTCCCAATGGAGGTCGTCCTGGCTGAGGCCGACGTGCTATTCATCGGGGCGCCGCACGCCGTGTACCGCATGGAGGATCTCGCAGAACGGGACGTCGTGGACGTGTGGAACCTCCTCGCCCGAGGCGTGCTGACGTGACGCGCGTGCTCGTTACCGGCGCAGCTGGGTTCATCGGGGGCTACGTCGTCGACGAGCTACTCCGACGGGGCCACGACGTTGTCGGCCTCGACGACCTGTCGAAGTACGGGTCGGTGGCGCGCTCGTATGACGATGATCCGCGGTTCCGGCTCATCGTGGGCGACGCCCGCGACGCCGGGCTGATGGACCGGTTGCTTGAGGGGTGCGATCACCTGATCGCCGGTGCCGCCATGGTCGGCGGCATCGCCTACTTCCACCGGCACGCGTACGACCTGCTGGCGTGCAACGAGCGCATCGTGAGCGCTGCCTGCGACGCCGCTATCCGCGCCCACCGCCGCGGCGATCTGCAGAAGGTAACGTTCGTCAGTTCATCGATGGTGTACGAGAGCACCGACCGGTGGCCGAGCCGGGAGGGCGACGAGCTGCAGATTCCGCCGCCCCGCTCCTCGTACGGGTTCCAGAAGCTCGCCGTCGAGTACTTCGCCCGGGCCGCCCACGATCAGCACGGCCTGCCCTTCTCCATCGTGCGACCTTTCAACTGCGTCGGTATCGGGGAGCGGAAGGCACTTACCGACACGCCAATGTTGTCGGGCAACCTCTCGCTTGGCCTAAGCCACGTCGTACCTGACCTGGTCCGCAAGGTCCTCCTCGGCCAGGATCCGCTCAGGATTCTCGGTGACGGCAGCCAGGTGAGACATTTCACCTACGGCGGTGACCTGGCGCGCGGGATCGCCACCGTTCTGGAACACCCGGCGGCGCTGAACGAGGACTTCAACCTCTCGACGACGGCCTCCACGACCGTTCTTGAGGTGGCGGAGATGATCTGGCGCCGAGTCCGCGGGGCAGATACGCCTTTTCGCCACGCCTACGACCCGCCCTTCCCTCACGACGTCCAGCGACGGATCCCAGCGGTGGACAAGGCGCGGATAATGCTCGGTTACGAGGCGACGACACCCCTCGACACCATGCTTGATGAGCTCATCCCGTGGGTCGAGCGAGCCATCCAGGACGAGCAGGTGTGAGGGCACGCTCGAGCTCTTCGAGCAGTTCGGCGCTCGGAGCGGCGAGTAGCCGGCGGTCAGCAACGGCGTCGAAGTCGAGGAGTTCGCGACCGTCACGCTCGCACGCGACGCCGCCGCACTCGTCGAGTACTAGCAGGGCGCCGAGGTAGTCCCACACGGATTGCGTGTTGCGCACATCGGCGTAGCCGTCGACAGCTCCCTCGGCAACGAGGCAGAGGTCGTGGGCCGAGGCGCCCGACAGGCGTGTCCACACCGCCGGTTCGAGCTCAGCGATCGGATCACCCGTGACTACGACGCGGAGGCGATCCCGGCGCGTTGGCGTCAATGGGACGCCGTTCTTCGTGGCGCCGTGGCCGCGTCGCGCCGCATACGTCGTCCGGAGGGGAATGTTCGCCACCACCGCGGCGAGGGGCCCATCAGCGTCGACGGCACACAGGCTTGGCCCATACGCCGGCAGGCCCCGAGCGCAGTTGGTCGATCCATCGATCGGATCGAGGACCACGCGAATCGGGGCGTCCCAGCGGTGCCGACCCGACTCCTCGGACAGCACGCCGAAGCCAGCTTCCAGCAGCAGGCGCACGCCGAGCGCATCTGCAGCAAGGTCTACGGCGAACTGGTCGATGCCCGGATCGACGCAACGGTCTCGGTCGGCGGCGGGCGTCCCTTCGATGAGCGCGGCGATGGCCTCGGACGCCCCGGACAGCGACTCGAGCACGTCGCGGTCATCCATCGCGGCGCGAGCACTGGTTGGAAATGCCGCCCAGGTAGTAACGCACAGTCGGTGCTCCGTTCGACGCGATCGGTACCTCGGCGCGCGTGAGTGCCTCAAGGAGCTTGTCGTCCGGGCACGTGTTCTCGTCGAGTTCCTCGGGGGTGAATACCTCTGGAACGGGCGTCTGCAGCAGGACGGCACGCTGGATGAGCCAAAGGTTCTGGTCGACGAGGACAACGGGGTCGCTGTCGCGGATTACAGTGCTATTGGGGAACGTGGTGACCCCGAAGTCGATGCGGTCGCGGACGATGTTGGTGCCCGGGTGGCAGACTCCACGCTCGCACAAAAGGGCGAAGATGCGGGCCTGCTCGTTGTCCGGTCCGGGACCGGGAAAGCGGGGCTCGAGGTATGGCTCGCCGTCCGGCCACAGCATCTGCCGAGCCGAGTGGACCGCCGGCCGACGGCCCTCCTCGGCGAATGCGTGGAGCGAGGACAGGTGCTCGGGTTCGTACTCGTTGTCGTCGTCGAGGAACGCGATCCACGGCGACGTCGCACGTCGGATACCGATGTTGAGTAAGCGGGCGAGTCGCGGGTAGGTGTTCGGGCCGGCGTCCTCGCAGCGCTCGGCGGCCGGGCGGCGGACGTGCTCGACAACGACTCGTCGCTGGCCGTGCCCGGTGACGCCCGCCAGGGACCGGAACGTCTCGTCGTCGTCGTCCACGACGATCACGTGCTCGATGCCCCCGATGTAGTCCTGGACTGCGATCGACGCCATCGCCCGGGCGAGGAGCGCAGGTCGGCCGTGGGTCACGGTGACGACGCTGATGGCTTCAGCCACCTCCAGCCCTCCTTGGTATCCCGGTGCGCCACCACGCGCCGACCTCGCGCACCCATCGCAGGACGTCGGCGGCGATGCGCTCGATGTCGCCGTCGGTGACGTCAACAGTGAGCGTCCGCATCGACGACGCGGCGACAAGCTCGGCCATCAGGTCCTGCTCGCGAACGAAGCGGTCCAGGTCGTGGTAGCGATCCGGGTTTTCGGAGTACGTCAACCGGTGCCGCCGGGCCGCGGGGAAGCTGGCCGGTTCACGTCGGAGGTGGATTAGCACGAACCCGAGGGCGGCAAGGCGCTCGTCGACCCAGCCAAGGTCGATTCGCCGGCCCGCCATCCGCTGGTGCGACATCGTCGAAACGTGGAAGCGATCAATGACCCAGTAGTAGTCACGGTGAAGTTCGAGTAGCCGGACATACGTTTCGTAGCACTCCAGCACCCATGACTCGTCGCCCGGCAGGTAGTCGATCATGCTACGGCCGGGTTCAGCCTTCGTGGGTTGGTCGTCCGACTTGGTCTCCCACTCCGCAGACAGGAGGGGGATGTGCCACCGTCGACGGCGTTGGCCGATGATGTCGACGTGTTCGGCGAGGGCAAACGCGAGGTCTGTCTTCCGGGTGAGGTGCGTTCCTTCGATGAGTATCTTCGGCTGGGGTATGGATTCGGGGAGCAAGGGCCTCCGGCAGGGGAGAGGTGACAGGTGACGACCCAAGGTACATCCGAGGACCGTCATGACGTGATCGTGCTCGGCTGCGGCCGAAGCGGGACGAGCCTCGTCGCGGGCCTGCTAGCGAGTGCCGGGTATTTCATGGGCCCGAGACTGCACCCGCCACGCGAGGCGAATCCGACGGGGTTCTTCGAGGGCGAGGTCGTGAAGGACGTGAATGAGGCGCTCCTCGATCCGCTCGTCGAAGCCGACGGCCGAACCCACCGGGGGTCCCGGTGGCTCGAGACGCTCTCGCCGTCGGCGTCGGTCCCGGCGCCCGACGATGCCACGGCCGACGCTATCCGGCGCCTCGTCTTGCGTCGCCCCTTCGCATTCAAGGACCCCCGGTTCTGCTACACATTGCCCGCGTGGCGGCGGTTCCTCCCGCCGCGCACGGCATTCATCTGCGTATTTCGGGAACCAGGACGCACGGTGACGAGTCTCCTGCGGGAGCGGAACGAGGCGCCGTGGTTGCGTGACGTGCGCCTGGACACGGTAGACGCGGAAGGGCTTTGGGTCGCCATGTACCGCCGAGTGCTCGATGAGCACCGACATGCTGGGCACTGGCTCTTCGTCCACTATGACCAGGTGCTGGCCGGGTCGGGGGTGGCTCGGCTCGGTCAGCACGTCGGCGCTCGCCTGGACCCGACCGTGGTGCGTGCCGACCTGAAGCGCTCGTCCGATCGACTAACTGGTGCGTGCTCGATCGCGACGTATCACGAACTCTGTGCGCTGGCTGGCCATCGCGGATGACAGGCGGGATCGCGCTCTTCGACGACTACCCGGGACCAATCCTGGGACACCACCCCGATCTGCTCGTCGGCCTAGCTCGGGCGGCGGCTTCGGCCGCACCCGGTGAGCAGGTGCAGGTGCACTGCCCTCCGGTGTACCTGGAGTCCACGGGGTCGCTTGATGGCATCGAGGTGCACAGCGTCAGCGGCCGACGGCTTCCCGTCGACGTGACGCTCACGGCCCGGAACCTCGACGCCACCTGCCGTCGTGCTCGTGCTGCGGGCATCGGCGTGGTGCTCAATCTCTTCTTCGACGAGTCGCATGCCGCCGTGCCGCTCGACGACCGCGGAGTCCGCTTTGTCCACGTCGTCCACAGGCCTGGTGAGCTGCCGCGGACGCCTGAGATGCGGCATCGTTTTTCCACGCTGGCAGCGCGGGACGGTTTCGTGGTCCACACCGAGCGGGGTCGCACAGCGATGCTTGGGCTCGTGCCGACCGGCTCGGTGGCCCGCATACCCTGGCCCGCCGGGAGCCGCGCCGATGTCATGGCCCGTTTCGCCGAGGCCTTGGCACCAACCCACCCGCATGTGCTCCTGGTCGGGGGCGCTCGCCCGGACAAGGGCATCGACGTCCTGCTGGACGCCCTGGCAACGCCGACGGGCGCGCCGCCCCTGCGAATCGTCGGCGAGCACACGGCCGAGGACGACGCTCACCTAGCAGCGCGGACTGACAGCCTAGACGTGACGTGGCACCGCCGGTGGGTGGACGGTCCGGCCATCAACGACGCCATCCGACGGGCTGCTGTCGTGGTGTTCCCGTACCTGCCTGAGTTCGGCCTCCACGCCGGGGCGTCGGGGGCGCTGGCACAGGCCACTACCTTCGCGAAGCCGCTGGTCGTGTCCGACGTGCTCGCGCCCGATCTCGTGTCGGGCGCTGGCTGTCTCGTCGTCCCGGCCGGCGACCCGGTGGCGCTTCGGGCGTCTATCGATCGCGCCGTGGCCCACGCAGCGGCCCTGCACGCGGCCGCCGGCCGCGCCCGTGAGGTCGTGCTGCAAGCGCACACTTTCGAGGGTCACCTGGAGCGGATGTTGGCCGTCGTGCGCTGAGGGCGATCAGACTGCGGGGAAGTGCCGCCCGTCGACGCGCTCGCCCACCCGGCACCCGATGTCGTCGTAAGGCATGCGCCGGTCGCCCCACCACACGGCGCCGCTACGCAGATAGCGAAGTGCGTAGGCGCAGCGCGGTGCGTCAGAGTCGTTTGGCCACGAAGCGTGCCACACCAGGGGGTCATGCAGGCCGGCCTCGCCTGGCGCGAGCAAGTAGCTCACGACGGGGTGGCCCTCGGCCGCCGGGTCAACAGGCACCGTGCCAGCGTGCGGTCGTTCGTCCGCCAGCAGCGAAGCGCCAGTGCCGAAGTCGACCGGGAGCCGTTCGCCGCGGCGCTGTGAACCCGGCACGAGCTGCATGCCGCCGTTGTGTGGCGTCATCGGGTCGAGGGCGATCCACACCGTGACCGCCTCAGGCTCGACGATAGGCCAGTAGCCCAGGTCCTGGTGCCACGGTAACGTCCCCGTGTGCGGGTACTTGACGATGGCGTTGTCCTCCATGAGGAGCACCTCGGAGCAGTCGAGTAGTTGCCGGGCAAGATCTGCGATGCCGGAGTCGAACGCGACACGCCGGAAGCGATCGTCGAAGCGCCAGATGTTGAAGAGGAACGGGAATGTGTGCGGGGTACTGCGGCCCCCCGTTACGTACTCGAGGCGCCGTGCCTCGCCAGAACCCGTGGCGCGGATGGCGATTGGGTCGGTTAGCTCGTACGCATCGGTCGGGATGTCAGCGCGCAGGTGGTCGTCAAGCGCGGCACGCAGGTCCGATGCCCCGGCGTCGTCGAGGACGCGGATCGGGTGTACGAACCCGTCGGCTCGGTACGACGCGACCTGCTCCGCCGTCAAGGTCATTGGACGGGGCGGCGGTGCTGGCGCTCCAGCGGGAACTGCCGACTCACTTCAGGGAACACATAGTCAGCGTAGCGAGGGTGGTCGAAGAGGTGGAGCACGTATATCCCCTCGACCCACGGAGCCTCGAGGGGCAGCAGCTTGTACCGCAGACCGTTGATTCGGGCGATCTTCCGCATCGCGTGCGCAGCGTTGAACTCGTCGATGGCCAGGAGTTCACCGGTGAACGGCGAGTGGTACTCTTCGTGCGGGCCAACCGTGTCGTCGAAGTAGCAGAAGACCCGCGGCAGATAGCGCTCGGGCGGCCCGAGGAGCAGGGCCCGCATTGCCGCTGACGTCGCCGAGTAGTAGTCGAGGTCGAAAGCGAGGAAGCCGATGGGTGGCCAGTCCCCGGCGACAACCTCGGGGGCCGTTTCCGCGACGTCGCCGAGAAGGAGTGTGGATCGCTGCAGCCTCGACCGCAACGCCGCCTCGTCCATCCGGAAGAACCCCTCCCGCCAGATGTAGGGCATGTCCCGGTGGTCAACCGGCGCGGGCATGCCAACGCCAGTATCGAATCCGATGGTGTCGATCCGCAGCCCGTGTGCGGCGCCGAGCACCCCGGCGAGTCGCTCGAGCTCAAGAAGGCCGTTCCCCGTCGCCACCCCGAGTTCCGCTGCCGCTAGGGCCGACACTCCGAGGCGCTTGGCGAGGGCGGCGGCCTGAAGCAGACCGTAGGCGTACGGCGGGAAGTTCGACTCGGCGATGACGGCGGGCGGCCCTTCAGCGGCCACGGGTCGGCGCCTCTACCGCCGCGGCGGCCACTTCGGTCGCCGCTCTGACGGCGTCGATCGCGAACTCGATGTCATCGGGGGTGTGCGCCGCCGAGAGGAACCACTGGTGCGATGGGTGGAGTAGTATCCCTCGCTCCGTCGTGGCCCGGAAGAGCGCCCATACGTAGGCCTCCTGCCTAGCCGCATCCTCGAACGCGAACTGCACGAAGGGCATCGACGGGTAGCCGATGACAGAGGCCGGCACCCCCGCACCTGTGAACACCTCGCGAAGGCCCTGCTGGAGAAGCGCCCCCATGGCCGAAAGGTGATCGAGCGCATCGGTGTCACGGAGGATCTCGATGGTCCGGAGGGCAGCGACCATCCCCGCCGGGTTGGCGAAGAACGTCGACGATATCTTTGTTCTGGCCAGCCCGGCCAATACGTCGGCGCTCCCGGTCACGGCTGAGATCGCGTAGCCGTTGGCCATCGCCTTGCTGAATGTCGCGAGATCAGCCGTCACCCCGAGGGCCTCCTGCGCACCGCCGAGGGCCAGCCGGAAGCCGGACCGCATCTCATCTAGCACGAACAGGGCACCATTCCGGTGGCAGAGCTCTCGGATCGCTTGAAGGCGGCCCGGCGGCGCCGTGTCATCGCCGAACGGCACCGTCACCACGCAGGCGATAGCACCCGGGTGGTTGTCGAACAGCCGGGCCAGGCCGTCGAGGTCGTCGTACTGGAAGCGCAGAGTCGCCGACCGCACGGCGTCCGGTACGCCGGCCGCCTGCTCCACCGACCAGTCGTGCCAGCCGTTATAGCCCCACCGGGCAACGAGCGGTCGGCCGGTATGGATCCGGGCGAGCCGGACGGCGGCCGAGGTCGCGTCCGACCCCGTCTTCAGGAGGAGAGCTCGCTCGGCGCCCGGGACCACCGAAGCGAGCAACTCGGTGAGCTCGACCTGCCGGGGACTCCAAAGCGGCGCCACGCACACGCCCCGCCCGAGTTCGGGCACCACAGCATCGTTCACCCGTGGGTCGGCGTGGCCCAAGACGACTGGGCCGTAGCCGAGGAGAAAGTCGACGTAGCGGTGGCCATCTACGTCCCACACGTGGGCACCCGACGCCCGGCTGGCGTACCGGGGATACGCTGATCCGCCGTTGGGCGTCGGCGGAACGATGTCGGGCCTTGTCATGGCTCGGGCGTCGCTGGACCGACCGCGCTCCGCCCATCTATCGCTGATCTCGTACCTGCCAAACATGCTGGCAGCGACCTCCAATGTCAGCCCTGGGCGTGGACGGCTCACTTTGCCACAGTCTGCCAATAGTGTCCTCGGATGGGCTCCCATGAGGACACGCCACCGTTGGTCGGCGCGATCGTCGGGTTCGGGACGATTGCGCAGGGCCACGCTGACGGCTACGCCTCGACGCCCGACGTGCGGATCGCCGGGGTCATCGATCCGGTGGCAGCGCGGCGACAAGCGGCCGAGGCGCGGCTGCCCGGCGTCCGGGCGTTCGCGTCGCTTGAGGAACTGCTGCTCGAGGCGCGGGTGGACTTCGTTGACATCTGCTGCCCTCCCGCCTGGCATGCCAATTACGCGCTCGCCGCCCTCGAGGCCGGCATCAACGTGCTCTGCGAGAAGCCTGTCGTAGTCAACACCCGCGAGATGTCCGACCTGGTAGCCGCCTTCGAGAGGTCGACGGGAATGTTGTTTCCCTGTCACAACTACAGGTTTTCGCCGGCAATGTCTTTCCTCCGCTCGACGATCGGGCAGTCCGACTTCGGCACCATCGTCTCGGGTCACATGCGGACATTCCGATCCGGCCATGCGCTCGGTGTCGCCGAGTGGGATCCCCACTGGCGCCGCAACAGCACCGTTTCCGGTGGCGGCATCGTCCAAGACCATGGATGGCACAGTGTGTACCTCGCCTGCGATCTCGTCGGCGCCGCGCCCGTGGCCGTGTCGTGCCTGGCTGGCGAACTGGCATCCCACGGCACCAGAAACGAGGACACCGCGCTGATGACGCTCTACTTCGACGACTTCGTCCGGGTAACCATCGAGCTCTCTTGGGCCGCCACGTATCGCGAGACGACCTACGTCGTCGTGGGCACCGATCAGTCCGTTCTCGTCAACGGCGACGACGTCGTTCACGTTCGATCGCGTGGTGGGGCCGCTGAGCCCCGGCTCCAGCGGCACCACATCGTCTCCGACTTCGACGACCCGCTGCACACGAAGTGGTTCCAGCAGATGTTCCAGTCGTTTCGGGCGGCGCTCGCCGATCAAGACCTCCAGGTGACGTACTTGACGGAGGCTTTGGTCACTGCCAGCGTGATAGACGCCGCCTACCGGTCCGCCGACAACAGTGGACAGCCAGTCGACGTGCCACTGGCAGCGTCGCTCGGCACCACGGCGCTCCGCGCAGCGCCCGAGCGAAGCCGACATGATGGATGAATGCGCTCGCGCGACCTCGGCCAGAACTTCTTACGGAACAAGCGGACGGCGCGGCGCCTCGTCCACCTCGCTGACGGGCCACGGGAGATGCTGTGCGTCGATCTCGGCGCCGGCACCGGCGCTATCACCGAGGCCGCTGTCGGCATCCGAACGGGCCCCATTCTGGCCATCGAGTACGACGACCGGCTCGTGGCCCGGCTAACCGACCGCTACCGCACCGAGCCCCGGGTCACGGTGCGCGCCGCCGACCTCCTCGTCACCGGGGTGCCGTCCGAGCCGTTCGTCATCGCGGCCAACCCCCCGTTTAACACCTCGACCAAGCTGATCCGCCGCTGGCTGCTCGCTCCGGCGTTCGTCTCCGGAGCGCTAATCGCCGAGCTGCCGTTTGCCCGGCGGGTAACCGGGTCGTACGGCTCGACCAAGCTGTCGCTCGCCCTCGCGCCGTACCTTGACCTCGCAGTCGCCAACAACGTGCGGGCGGCCGAGTTCGCGCCGCCCCCGTCGGTCGCTACCGTCATCATGACTGCCGTTCGGCGGCCGCAGCCGCTCCTCCCCTCCGGAGATTCAGCGGACTACTGGATGTTCGTGAACTACCTGTTCGAACGGGGGAGCCGGACGGTCGGCGAGTCGCTGCGTCCCCTGGATCCGGCACGGCTGCCGGCCGCCGTCCGCCAGAGGCCACTCCGCGAACTCGACCCCGAGTCGGCTGTCGCGGTCTACGCGGCCATCGCCCGGGGCAACGACCGCGTGCTTCGGCGGATGGCGGCATTCGAGGATGACCTGCCCGGCCGACGGCGTTCTACCGTGCTGTTTGGCGCATGACCGAGGCCGGACCTCCTACCAGTCGTCCCGAGCAGCTGTGCGCCGCGCCTGAGCAGTCCGTCGACGTGGAACCCGGTCGCGACCCATTGCGGGCCAACCCCCTCCGCCTCCGCCAGATCCTGGTCATCCTGCTTGACAGCGCCGTGAAGTTCACGCCTTCGGGCGGGTCGGTGGCGCTCGACGTAGCGGGGGAGCGCTGCGCGCCGTGATCAGGTTCTGTGTCTCCGCCACCGGCATCGCCCCCGACGCGCTCGATCGGATTTTCGAGCCATTCATCCAGCTCGACTGCAGCCTCGCTCGCCGCCTCGCCGGTACCGGCCTAGGCCTGGCTCTCGTGCGGCGACTCGCCGAGATCCATTGGGACAGCGTCGAGTGCACCAGCACGCCCGGCCGCGGGAGCGCGTTCGTGGTGTGCCTCCCACAGGGACTGCCCGGCCCGGCCCGGCAGCGGCCGCCACGCCGACGCAGTCTCCACCCACACGACCGACGCGGACAGACGGCGAGGTTCGTCCCTCAGTCGTCATTGTCGACGAGCACGAGGTGAACCTGACGCTGCTCAGCCACTGGTTCCTGCCCCACGACTGACGGGTCGCAGTCGCGCGTGACGGGGGAGGCCATCGCGCGGCATGCGCGCCATGTTTGCCGACGTAGTGCGCGTGAACATCCAGATGCCCACGATGGGCGGTGTGTGTCTCGCCGCCATCCGTGCCGATCAGGAGATCGGCGACATCTCGATAATCGCGGTCACACCCTTGCGATGCATGGTGACCACTAATCCACAGCTGCCTCAACGGCGGGCCGACGAGTACCTGGCCAAGCCCCTCGACCTTTCGGACTTGCTCACGTTGGTCGAGCGCATCGTCGGCGACGATCTCAGCACATCGGCCCCGGGGACCGGCGAAAGCTCGCACGAGATCGCTACCTCCACGGGGCCCTTACCCCGGCAGTCGCTCCGCTGATCGGGCACCGGCGCGCCCACGCCTCCCGAGGAGCAGGCCCCCGCCGAGGCAACCTCCGACGAGTGAGGAGCAGGCCGGTCCAGTGCAAGGTGCACGCCTCGCCGGGTCGGTCGATCGATGCGATCGAGGGTGTCCGCGGAATGTCCGCGAATGGTGCGGGAACCGGGGTCGTGGGTGGTAGACCGGGGACAACTACAGACAGAGGCCCCGATCACGAAACCCCTGGTCAGCCGGGGATTCCGGGGTTCTCCGAGCAGGCGGCCGCTGCCTTCACACGGCAGAGGCCACTGGTTCGAAACCAGTATCGCCCACGGAACGGCTTCCCTGGTCCAAAGGCTGATTGTCGCCTCGTCAGGACCTTCGGCAGGCAGGGTGCCATTGACGCTCAGGCTGCGGGAGCGACCAGATCCTCGAAGGTCTCCACCGACTGCGCCGATTCACAGTCGTCAATCGGCGCGCAGGGCGACGGCGGGGATGGTGTGCGCCGCCGATCGGGCGGGCAGAACGGCCACGAGGCCGACCGCCAGCAGCGCCGCGGGGACCATGAGGACCAGGGCGGCAACCGGCACCGTGGTGATCGTGGCGATCCCCACCCCCTCGGCCACCGTCCGCCAGATCACGTTGCCCAGGGCCAAACCGATCGGGAGCCCGAGGGCGAGACTGACCGCTGCCAGTGCCGTGGCCTGCCATGCCACGCTGGCCCGGATCTGCCGGCGACTGAACCCGAGGGTCTTCAGCACGGCCAGCTCGCCCCGGCGACGACGCACCGAGGTGACCAGCGCGTGCCCGACAGCCAGGAGACTGAGGGCGGCGAGGAGGGCGGCGAGGGCGATCGGGACCCAGCTGACCTGACGGAGGTGATCGATGTCGGCGGGGACCGTGCCCGCCGGGCGGCGCAACAGGCCGGGGTTGTCCTCGATGGCCCGATCGACCGCCGCCCGATCGCCATCCGGGGCGTAGCGGGCGACGAAGTACCGGTAGTAGTTGTTCACGTCGAAGAACGGGTCGTTGCCCTCTCCGGTCAGCACCGCCCCGTCGGCCAGGGGCTGGCCGTAGCCGATCGGCGGGAGGACGACCTGTCCGACGACCTCGAGGTCACGGGTCACCTCGGGGCCGGCGACGCTCACGGTGTCGCCGATCCCTTTGCCCAGACCGTCGAGGGTTTCGGCGCCGAGGGCGATCTCGTCGGGCCCGCTCGGCGCCCGCCCCTCGACGACCTCGACCTCCACGGTGCCCCGCAACGGCCGGAAGGCCATGCTCGGCACGGCACGCCCGTCGACCTGTAGCCCCGGGCCGTAGCAGAGCTCGGCGACGGCCTCGAGACCGGGCAACTGCTCGAGCCCCCGCGTGTCACCCCCGCAGGGCGTGTTGACGGCCTGGTCCTCGGTGGTGACGTCCCAGGTCCAGCCGTAGCGCTGCGGAGTGTCGATCACCGACTGGAGGCTGGCGGCGAAGACCAGGCCGGCGGTCACCCCCAGCACCCCGAACACCCCGCCGACGATCGCCGATCGCACAGGCACCGCCGAACGCCCGTGGCCCCGATGGAACGCCATCCGGACGCCGTTGCTCACGGTCGGGGGGAGACCCGATCGAGCGGCCATCCCGACGAGCCCCG